>TARA_R110000851_G_scaffold20226_2_pt1 | contig 83841 bp, 72 predicted proteins | sample TARA_R110000851 | Tara Oceans TARA_R110000851 (sample SAMEA4397627) | marine metagenome | biome: Polar Biome; feature: [DCM] deep chlorophyll maximum layer (ENVO:01000326); material: water (ENVO:00002006), including particulate matter (ENVO:01000060) such as... | depth 17 m
ATATATAGCCCAATGTCACGACGAAGAGCAGAATGATCAAACAGAAGAATTAACAAAATACTGGCGTGAAAATATTAGCTCGGTACGAAGAACTCCAAACGATATACGCTGAAATAATCGAAGGCTATTCATACTGTTACCGCCTCAAAGCCTACGTCAAGCATTTCAACGATATCGACTACGCCAACGTCTACAAGATTCGGGACACTTATATCCGTGAGGAGGTTGGTGATGATATCCTATCCGAAGCAGAACGCCTAAAAATAATCATGAAGGACGACCTGTGGACAGAACAGGACGAGGATGACCTCATTTCGCTCAAATGGTTAATCAACGACAACACGAAACAAATTGAAACAATTGTTTCTCCTGATCAGCGTAAAACGATTCAGAAGATCGTTGATGAGAAGAAGATAGAATTCGACGACATGAGCAACAAGCGAGCCTCATATCTTCATCCCACAAAAGAATATTATTCTTCAAAATATCTGTCAGAGATCCTTCCCTACCACAGTCTTTTTAAAGACAAGGACTTATCTATCCCAAGATATGAGCAGGGGGAATACGACGAATTTTCCGAGGAGGAGGTTACCGAGATTGCTATTCACTATGCCGTGTCGCTTGGGCAGTTTAGTGCTAGGAATCTTAGGTTACTTGCGGGAATGCCATTCGTCCTGAATCAACTATCCCTTGCAAGGAAGAATCCACTGGTATTTTTAAACAAGCCGATTGTCCATCTTACTTCTCTTCAATTAGATATTTATAATAAGGTGATGAGGAATCTTAATGTTTTAGAGAACTCTGAAGGCAGGCCCCCTGAGTTCGATTCTTCCACTGAGGACCAAGAAATTTTAGACTGGTATGATGTAAACTACTCAGTCTGGCAAGGCAAAAACTCCAAGGGTGGAGACTCCGAAATTAGAAAGACTACAAATTATGTGAATAGCTAATTATTTTCGGTGTAATATGTACTGAGGATTATTAGGATATGGCAGATGTAGTAGTAACAGTAGGGGGTGATACAGTTCCTTTTGAGGAGGCTATTAACAGGGCTACGAGCAAAAAACGCTCAATTGGTGGCTTGGATGTTAAGGGTTTTTCTCAACCATTAGGGCGTATTACAGGTCAAGCGTCGGAGTTCACCAAGTCATTGGAAGCTGCGAACGCTCGTGTTATCGCTTTTGGTGCGTCTGCTGGCGCCATCGCTCTACTTAAAGTCGGTTTCGATAAACTCTTGTCTTCAACTATTGAAGTTGAAAAAAGCTTGGTTGACATCAATACGCTTCTTAACGTCTCGTCAAGAGACTTGAAAAAATTCGGTGCTGGCCTTTTTGAGATTGCTAATCAGACCAGTGTTTCTTTTAGAGACGCTGCCGAAGCGGCTACTGAGTTCTCAAGACAGGGTCTTGGAGCAGCTGAAACGCTTGGGAGAACCAAGGCCGCAATGATCCTTGCTAAGCTTTCAGGAACAGATTTTGCGCAGTCAGTTAATTCCTTGACCGCTGCTATCAACTCATTCAAAAGAGAATCCCTTGACGCTATTGACATCGTTAATAGGTTAGCCGCTGTTGATGCGCGTTTCGCTGTTAGTGCGGATGACTTAGCTGAAGGTATTAAGCGTGTAGGTTCATCTGCTGCTGACTCAAACGTTACTTTGAATCAGACCATCGCTCTTATCACTTCCGCCCAGCAGACTACTGCTCGTGGTGGCGCTGTTATCGGTAACTCATTTAAAACCATTTTTACTCGTCTTCAGCGGCCCGGCGTTCTAAAGCAGCTTGAGGAAGTCGGCGTTAGAACCAAGGAGGCGTCTGGGGAGATTCGTCCTTTAATTGACGTTCTGGCTGATCTTTCAAAAAGGTACGACAAACTTGCTCCTTCTCAACGAGCTTACACTGCCGAGGTCGTTGGTGGTGTTTTCCAGATTAACGTCTTGAAGGCGATCATGTCTGATTTGGGTAGTGGTTTTAGCGTCTACGAAGGAGCTTTGAAAGCTGCTACTGGGGCTACTGGTGAAGCCGAGAAGCGTATTGACCAGTTGAATCAAACTATTGCTGGTAAACTTGTCCAGACTCTTAATAGTTTTCAACAATTTGGTGCTGCGGTTGGCGGTACTGGATTTGCTGATGTCATCAAACAAGGTCTTGATGCTGCGTCATCAGCTGGAGGCGCTCTTACTGGTAGTCTTAACGCAGAAGGTATGGGCGGTGACCTTGCTCGTGGAGTCATGAAGGGATTGGCTAATGTTATTAGTGGTCCCGGTGTCCAGCTTATTACTTTTACCATTCTTAAACTTTTCCAGAAACTCGCTAGCTTCGGTGCAGACGCAGTGAAAGGATTCCTTCGTGTAGGTTCAGCCGCAGAAAAATTAGAAAATGTTCAGAAAGCAGCATTTACATTTCTTCAGAAGCATCCCGAATTGCTTGCTAAAGTTGCGAATGGAACGATGAAAGTCGAAGATGTTCAGAAGCTTATTACTACTGAGATTAGTCAGCAGAATGTTCTTTTGAGGGAACAGGAAAGGCTCTCTCTTGTAATTGCGAAGAAGATGGTTGCGGGCGGAGCTTCTACAGTAGCGGCTCCCACTATGATGGGTAGAGCGAAAGGTTATATCCCTAATTTTAATGAGTTCTCCAGAGAAGAGCAAGAGGCTAGATCTCTTGGCGCGTCAGCTGGGGTGAGAGGTAAAATGGGCAGGGGTACAATTGGCGGTCAGAAATTTGTAATGAACAACCAAGAGATTGAAATTCCCGGCTTCGGCAGGAATGGAGACTCGGCTGTTATCCCTCAGTACTCTGGTGGCCACGTCCCAAACTTTGCGACGAAGGTTCTTGATAGAGATCATCTTAGACAGCTTTTCGGAAGCAAAAAAGGCGAGACGGATAAAGTCTTTGAAGCTATTGCAAGTAAAGCTGCTCAGGCAAATGCAATTTCAAATATCATCACCGGTGCACCGGGAATCGGAAAGACTACTCTTGCTATGCAACAGGGTGGCAAGCTTATTTCCTCTGCTGGTCAGTTTAACCCTGCTAAGGATGACTTGGTTATTCTTAGAGCATTGGTTACTTCTGGTTTGGACAAACCAGAAAACAAAGAAGTCTTTGGTGCTGCAAAACAAATTACCGGTCTTCGTGGCTCTGCTGGGCTTATTGAAAAAATGAGAGGCATGAGAGACAGCGAGATCGTAGCTGGAACTTCTAAAACTGGATTCGGCAGAAAGCCCGGTTCGACAAAGGGGGCAAATTCAAGCAGTCTTGTTTCTGAAGCTTTACTTAATGATAAGTTTGGTAGCAAGTTCAAGCTTTTCGAAAGAGGCGACGACTTTTCTTTGAAGGAGCTTACAGAAAGAACAGGCATCGAAGATTTCGAAGCATCTGTTTTGATGGGGGCATTCTCTCCTTTTACTAAAGGGCATGAAAAATTACTCAAATCAGCGACCAAAAAACCTATCGCTTTTGTCGCTGGGGGTGTAAACAGGGAGGACGACGTCGGTCTTTCTGTCTCTGAAAAAAAGAAGATGATCGGTAAGGCTTTCGGTATTCCAACGGTTTCTGGTGAGCGTGGCGTTCCCATTGCTGCCCCCGGTGGAGAATACGCTTTTGAGTCTGGCGGAAAAGTCATGCGCTTTGACACGAGAAGTAGTGAAATCGTTCTTGGCGCTGATCGCGCTGACGATGAGGCGTTTACGAAGAAATTTAAAAGTCAAGGTCTTGCGATTAATACCAAAGACAAAAGCAGAATCAGCAGCGGAACATCTGTGCGTGGTGCTATTGTTAATGGTGACATGAGCTTCTTAAAAAACAATCTTGCTTCTCCTATTTATGATATGGTCGAAGGTAACCTTTCCACGTTGCAAGAAAGAGCTAGACTAATCAAGGGAAGAAAGGTCGGCGCGGCAGATCACGTCGCTGATCTTAATGCTGAATACGACGCAGTCGGTCGCAGAAAAAAGCCAAAAGAAGATCCAGCTATTACGGCAAAACGAGACGCCATCAGAAAAAAGCTCAAGTTCTTTGAATCAAGACTCAAGGGAAAAGTAAAAAGCAGGGTCTTTGATCGTATGGGTCTTCAATTGAATCTTGCTGGTGGTCACGTTCCTAATTTCGCCAAGAAGGTCGATAATCTTTCTCAGACTGCATCTGTTAATCACAGGATGACAGGCGACAAAGAAGAAGTCTCTCTTAGACAGGCTCTTCAAATGATTGAAAAGAACCATTTAACCAAAAGGGGCGCGACCGCAAGTTTTGGAAAAGAAGCCGTAGACAAAGCTTTTGACGTTGTCGCAAGAGCGGGAAGAATTCACAAAGCTGGGAAGGAAAGAAAAGATCTCGAATCTAAACCTGAAGGAAGTTATAATCGTGATCAGGTTGGTTTTTACATGAACTACGCCAAGGTTAAGTCTGTTGTAGAAGGAAGAGGACGGGGGCGCGTTGATAAAGAAGATACAATATCTCCATCTGGCAATCTTAGCGACGTTAGAACTTTAAGTCACATAATTAAGGGCATTCCGACAAAGGACATGCAATATGAAAAGTTCGTATTTGACAACAAAGAAAAGATTAACATTGGTGATCTTGCGCTGGGGCATAGTAAATTTTCGGGAGGTATAATGTCCGCTGTTGACGCTTATTCTCCAGCGAAGAGAGCGTTTATCGAAATCAAGGGTGGAAAATATGCCCCCGGTGGGGGTTCCAAGGACGTGAAGGACAAGTTTCCTAGAGCGGTCATTGAGGATTTTGATTCTTCTATTGTCAAGAGCCTTTTAAATGGAGGGTTTACGGAGGGACAAGATAATTTTAATATCAACAGAATTTTAGTTCGTAATAAAGCCGCTGGTTTTATTCCTAACTTCAATGCTCTTGGGGACGCAGTTAGCAGAGAACAAGCCGCTGGTCTTTCAGCTAGTTCTATTAGAGTGGGTAGTGACGCCTCTCTTGTTAACGCTGGCAACCCCGGCGGTCTTGGCGTTTACAACACAACCCAAGAAACAAGCCTCAAAGATGGCATGTCCAAGGCTCGCGCTGCTGGTATCAATCCTAAAACTAAGGGCAGGGCTGCTGGGTTCATTCCTAATTTTGCTGAAGGTGACTTCGCTATCTCGTCAGCTCTTGGTACTCTTCAGTTTTTGATTCCTCAGTTGGCTATGTTGACTGGTGGGGCTGACAAATTCAACAGGGTACTTAAGACTTCGGATGATGAAATCGCGAAGCTTACTGCTGAATTGAATGGGTTAAAAGAAGAAGCAGGAAAATCAGCGAAGCAAGTAAAAGCCGAAGCTGCTGCAAAAAAGAAAGCCGAAAACGCTGGTAAAGAAAGAACTGTCGGATACCAAGTTCCCGGCAAAAGCGGATTCGTTCCGAAGGGTACTACAGGGGCCGTTGCTATAAAAACTGGAGGCGAGAAACCCTTAAATGATGAACAAAAAGCGGTTAAATTGAAACTTGATGCTGCCAAACTTGATCAGAAAACAGCAAAAGCCGCTGCCGCAGCAAAAGAAGAGAAAGACGAAACCAGAGGACGGGTTGTTCAAGCTGGATTTATCGCCTCTGCTGCTCTTGAAGGACTTGGCGGCTTGGTTGATTCCTTTGGGCCTGAAATTAGCAACGCCAAAGAAGCGACTGTTGGATATATTAATTCTGCCGCTAGGGGTGCGCAGGTTATGTCTGCTATTCCCGGTCCGCTTGGAATGGTTGCTGCTGGAGCCACGCTCCTTTGGGGCGCAATGTCTACTTACAAGAAAAGCTTGGTTGGGGCCAGTGATGCTATTAGGCTCCAACGCAAAAGGACTATTGAGAATTCACAAAGAGCGCAAGCTGCTGTGACGTTATATGTTGCTGCGACTAATGAGTATAACGAAGCTATTAAAAGAAGCACTGTTGTTCAAGAGGATTTGATTCGTATTGGAAGAAAAAGAGCGGATGCGGAATCTCAATTGTTGGATGCCTCCCCCGAGGTTCTCGCTAGACTTAAAGCACAAACCACTCCAGAAGGACTTGCTCGTGAACAAGCTAAAGGGGGCGAGACTCTTGCTGATTTACAGCGGGATGCTGAAAATGCTACGAAATTAGACGAGGCTGTTAAAAAAGCCACGGGGGCGATGACAAAATTTGGTTCGGCATTAGGAAGACCGGAAGAGGATGTAAAGAACGAGTCTTTGTTGGCAAGGAATCAAATTGTGGGAGCTATTTCTGGTGAGGATAAAGGAAAAATTGCGAGCGGAGAGATAAATATTGAGCAAGCCTTGGCTAATATTACTGGCCCAATGGCTAAACAGCTTGATATACTTAAAGAAAAAGCCAGAGAAGGATCTTTGAGTCTTGATCCATTGAATGCTGCTTTGGCTCATTGGGCTTATGCTCAGAGAAGGAATACTGCCTTGGTGCAGGAACAAGTTGAAGCCTATCAAAATCTTGAGCGTTCTTATATTGGTCAGCTTAATCGTTTGGAGGAGCTTGCTCTTTCCGTAGGTCAGACTGGTAAAAGTAATAGAGTCGGGGGATCAATTGGACAAGTTAGTTCTGGTGCTGATAATTTTGATTTGGCTGGTAAAATAGCCGGATTGTTCAATGACGACGTGGCCAAAAGACAGGCCGAAAGACAGGGTGCGCTTTCTAGCGGGTTTGCTAGTATGACCCAAAAGAGCTTGAAGGACATCGTCGGTAAAGAAGGTATTCTTAGTCCTGAAGGAGCTGGTGGAAAAGACGACCAAGAGGTTCTTAATATGTTCTCTGGTATGATGTCGAAATTTGGCGAGCAGGGTCTTTCGGGTATTAGACAGTCCGAGCAGACTCTTACTAATTTAGCCGCAAACCCATCTGGGGAGTTGGCTAAATTAAAATTTGCTCCGGATGCGACACCCGATCAACTTGTTAAAATTCAAAAGGTCGCGAAAAGACTTTTAGATACGAACTCTAAAGAATTACCAAAGCTTCTTGCTGAGCAAAGAGAAGCAAATCGAAAAGCAGATAAAATGCTTTCTCTCCAAAAATCATTGTCTGTGGCTGGGGGTTCTGGTAGCAGGTTTGATAGAGACAAAAGCGATAAACTGATCGATGCGTTTGCTTTAGGTCAAGCTAAGGCGTCGAAGGGAAGAAACTCGTTTGAAAGAGGCCAAGGTCAGGTCGAATCATTTAAAGCTATGGAGCAACTCGTCGGCAAAGAAAATGTTAGCACAGCAACGAGAAAAGCAGGTGCTAAAGCCGCTCTCCCCGGCGTCATGGCTGATATAAAAGATACTTTGATACGCGCTAGAGCCGTCGCAACAACTCCTCAAGCAAGAAGGGATATTGATAGACAGCTTGACCCTAGTAAATTAAGAGCGGCAGCTGAGAATCAAACACGTCAGATTTTTGGTTTGTCACCGGGAGTCGGAAAAGAAAAAGACAGCCCATTCACAAAAGCAATTAAATCTTTTGAAGATGCCTTGATTAATTTTGAAAATACCTTTGCAAAAGACGCGGGACGTGTCATTGCTCAGTCAATTCAGTCTTATATGGATAAAGACGCCGCAAAACCGGACGCAATCAAGTCTCGTGACGCCGCTCAAAAAAATGCTCTTCAAGCTAGATCCGATAAATTGGCAAAAGAAGGTCAAAAAAGCTCTCTTGAAGAAGACCGTAAAGCGTTGAAAAAGAGCGGTGGGGAATTCGATGAAATAGAGGCAATGGATAAAGAGATAAGAACTTTATCAAAAGAAATCGCAGGCTTGGATAAAGATATGACCCGGTACAATAAAGAATTTATTAGTGCTGATAAAAAAGTTAAGGAGACTGGCCCCAAACTTGACGGAGGAAGAAGAAAAGAACTCGGTCAGCTCCAAGCTTATTCTGACTTAGTGGGAAAGCAAGATGTTACGAAGGTCAACGAATTCAAAGCTTTGAAAGAAGAGCTTCCTCAATTACTTGCCAAAAAAAGCAAGCTGACTAACGAGCATGACCTTACAGGTGTTCGCAATGAAAAACAAATTAACAATGTAGATATTGCTATTGCAAGAAACAAAGCTGATCAATCAAAAATGAGCGGACAAGCTTATTCTGATACTGCAATGTATGGCGTTGGTGGGCCAGAAGCCTTTGATTCGTCTGGTTTAATTACTGCTTTTGATAAAATGCAGCAAATGAAAAAGGACGCCGAGCCGGGGATGGTTCAGCCTCGTAAGTTCGTTGATCCTGATAATATACCAGCTCCGAGAAAAAATCCAATCCCTAAAAGAGGAATGGTTTCCTATCCCATGGGGACAGGGGGGTCAATAGAAGTAGAAGAACCCTATGGTAAAGGTAGTAAAATTGGCGGAATGCGCGAGGATGTCCAATTAAGAATTGACGCAATTCAAAAAGCTGAAAGTCAAAGAACGGAAGGAGATAGTCCAGCGGCGGTGGCTAACGACAAATTAGTGGATAAAAGAGTGAAGTTCCTTGAAGAAGATATGGAAAAAATCATTGAACTGTTTCAAAGAGTGCAGGAGGGGGTCTTGAAAATTGAAAAAGACGACAAGGGTTCTGAGGTAATTCGGGACGCTTTCGGACAGGAAGTTGCTGGTGGTATTACAATCTCTTTTGATACTGATGATATTGCCGTCAGAGATCAGACTGAAATGAAAAAATTATTGATGCCTATGGTTTTGGATATAATAAATGGTAGGAACCGCCCAGCCCAAGTTTAATGGGTTAAGGAATAAATTATGCCAATAACAACACCACAAGGAACATATACGGGGCTATTGGGTTATGATCGAGAGTATGAATATCTTGGTGATTCAAACCTACCGTTCCGTATTGTTGAAAACTATACCTATGAGGTGTTCGATACCCAGCTGGACCGCACAGAAGATCTTGCTCCGTATTTCAAGACTCAGTTTGCCGCTCAGTTGCAGTACTTTAGCGGGGATGTAAATATAACCTCTTTAGAATACCCTCAAAGCGAGGCTTTTAACGAGGATGGAATGCGTTTTCAAAAGTTCAACATTACAATACAATCAAGGACTTTAGGCACCTTCTTTGAAGAAGATGAGGACGGCTACCAGAATACGAAAAATGCTGGACTTGGAGATGTCGTCGCCGGTTGGAGCGACATGCTAAAAGACTTCTCAGAGAAATTCTCTTTCAGCTTCTCAGAAGAGGGCAATAAGAACTATAGCCACTCTCTTAATTTTTCTTTGATTACAGGAACTTCAGGTACGCCTCCCACGTTAATCACGGGAGCATCGGATGTTAGAAATACCGCTGGGCAAATTGCCGCAGCCGTCTTCGCCAAAGATTTCGAGGCGGAACTTTCATTGACTGGATTCACTGGATACGTCAACTATGTCGGTTCTGACTCTAAACAGTACACTTCTGAAGCTTTCGACGAACTCGCTCATACTTATAGCTTCCAAAAAAATCGCGAGATCTTTCCTTATAGTTCAGGTGAGTTTACTCATTCAATGGATCATGCTATTAATTATGACGCAGATGGGTATTTCCGAATTACAGAGAGCTTGTCGGTTTTCGGAAAGAAGCATTTCAATCAGGCTCTTACCGGCTTTAATTCTTTGACTGTTGGCTCGTCAGGAAGATGTGCTGAAAAAATTGCGCAATACGCCCCTATTGTTTACAAGCAAACGAATGACTCTTCTGCCGCTGTCTCTTCTGGAATCAAGCAGGTTAGTATTTCTAAAGTCTTTAAAATGCCCGAGCTTGTTGTCGACGGGAGTGTCGTCTTTACTAACGATCCTTCTTACTTTGATAACATTACGAAGTCTGACGAACTCAGCGTAGAGAGAGATTCTAATGGGACACTCAAAATGAACCACTCATTTAATTACTCTCTGCTTGGCTTCGTTGATGGAGTCACTGACACGAAAGCTGTGAGCGGTTCTAATAATATCCTACAGTTGATTGCTGGAGATCGAGCAGGGTCAATTTCTACATGTCAGTCTACTTATAGTAATCTTACCGGAGTCACTGGAAGAAGGCACCCTGACGCTCTAACCCTCGTAGAATCTAATATCACTGCCCCTGTTCGTGGAAAAGCGTACAGCGCGTCGTTCTCCTTTTCCGACGATCCGATGTATGATCTTTCAAAAATTGTTAATCCTTTCACTCAGACTCAGATCACTGGGTTCAAAACAATGGATGTTTCCCTTGATCAAACTGAGCCGAAGGATATAATAGAAGAGTACAAGATTATCAATAGGGAATCCAAGCAGTCCGTTCTCTCTTATGGTTACCAGCAAGAGCCGGGTTCTGTCTCTATTAATTGCAAAGGTCAGTTGGTAAGACCTGCTCAGAATTTATTTGAACAGTTTAAACTTCCAACTGGCGAAGCTGTTGACCTTTTGAAATATTCAAAGGGATTGTTTCTCAATCATGTGATGTATGACGAAAAACTATACAACTACTTCCTACGTGGAAGCTCGTACACGTTTGGGTCGGAAAATACTTTTGATTTGAATTTGGATTTTGTTTATACTAGGAAAAGGTAATGTCTACAACGGTAAAATATGACGGCGTAACGATATCTCCTGCGCCATTCGTCAGTAAAACGATGGAGGCAGTGGACTATGGTAACAGGTGGGGTGCCGCTCAAAATATTACCCTTCGTGGCCACGTCACAGGAACAGACGCAATAGACGGAACAGGAAAAATTGGTGTTCTAACTGACATTTTTCAAAAGGGATTCAAGACTTTAACTGTTGAATCTGATGGTGATACTTCGTATTATTCCGCAAGTAACTGCGTTCTCCAGAGTCTTTCGTTTGACAATAATAAATTTTCTTCTGGGTCTAACACTCCCGTTCCTTACTCTGTAACCTTGAAGTCGCATGACGTTCCGAGCGGAGTAGTTGACATTAGCAGTGAATACTCTTACAAGGAAAATAAAGACGGAACGGTATCCGTTACTCATGCCACCTCCGCAAGAGGGGTTAAAGTCTCGTCTGCTGATCCGATTGACAATGCTTATAATTTCGTCGCCCTTTTTACAGGTAAAGACCCCATATCCGCCGCTGCTCCATTTCTCGTACCTACCGCGTCACAATCCGTCTTGTCTTCTATTGACGAGAGTGTCGATAGAGTGAACGCTTCTTACTCTGTTACTGAAAACTGGAAATACGAGACGGGGTCATCCAACGCCTACGTCTCTATTGCTTCTTTAAATATTCAAGAAGATACCTCTCAAGAGTACATTAATTTAACGCTTAACTTAGATTTTAAAGGTGACGTGGTTAACAACAATTTCTCCGTTGTTCAGGACGCGGCCAGAGATTTTGACGTTTATCAGAAATTAGAAGATTACGGCATTGTTACTGGCGACGTATTCCTGAATGACTTCAGCTTGAACGAGAAAGAAAAATCAAGCTCAGTGAATTATACAGTTTCGTTTTTCTCTGGGGAGGCTAGTCAAGCTCTTACCGGCTTAATGGTCCACGACGTTTCATTGGTTTGGGATGAGATTAAAAATCAGAAGAACTTTTCAATCAATTCTCAGTTTAAAATCAAAGGACCAGAAGCCTATAGAGCAAAGAAGATTCTCGAAAAGAAGAATACGATAATAACCGGTTACGATAACTACATTTCCTATCTGTATCATGCAGTCAAGGATAGCGAGCTTTACAATCAATTCGAAACTGTATTAGGAGACGGCCACGAGCTTAATCCTAATCCAAATAGCTTCGCCATCAAAGAAAATAACACAAAGCAAGACTTTTCAATGACAGCTTCTTTCTCTGATAGAGACTTTAAAGCGAAAGAAACAATTACTCTTCCTAACGACAAGACTTATCCGATCTCTATCGGCGAAAGCAATTACAACGTGACGATCACCCCAGAAAATTGGATCTTTCAAATTGATGCTGCCGCAAATATAGAGGGGCATTTCATTGTTCAAGACTTGCAATGTATGACGAGAGAGCGTATTAGCCTGTCTGCTGGTAATACAGATTTAGGAGTGGGTATTAGCACTGGTTCTGATCTTATTCGATTTGACAGCTTTACTGGGATGTCAGGTATAATGGATAATATCCTTAATTCTATCTCAGGGACAAACATAGAAAATAAATTCTATCTAACAGATAATAATGTTAACTCTGGTGAGAGTTCTTCTAGTATAAAGAAGAACTACATCTTGAGGACTGGTATTGCTAAGGATTTTAGCAAGAACAAATTCAATGGGTTCTTGAGTGAGGGATATGAGCGGCGTCAGCCTAAACATAAATTTGGATTCTAATGAATATAGAGGATTATAAAAACTGTTTGCTTGGAAAAGGAATTCCCACTGGGAACCTAACCGCCGTGTATGATTTTACGGGAGGGTCGGGCAACTACGTCTACAACAGTCTTCATAGCGAGGCGGCTCACTTTTTGAGTGGTTCTATGCGAGCAGATAAAATCCCCGGCGTCATCGTAAAGAACACGGTCGGTTTACCTAAAATGCTCACTGGCTTGATTAGCGGTACAGAGCTTTATCGCGTAGGGAAAAACAACCCCAACGCAGACTTTACTTTTATCCTCGATTACAGCACCGATTTGTGCAACGCCTCTGGGGAAGCTAGTCAAATCCTTGCTTCTTCAAACGAACAGGGAACAGGGATAAGCGGGTTTGCCTTGGGGGTTACGCAGAGTAACAGATTATTTTTCGAATATTACAGCGGACCAACAAAAAAATCCCATACAATAGATAAGGAGCTGTCAGATAGAAACTCAGTCTTCCTTAATGTCCATAATAGCGATCAAGCGACTCTTGGATTCTATAATTATGAAGCCGACCAGCTCGTCTCAAATTCATTATCCATCCCCGGCTATGCTCATAGCGATACGTTGTATCTCGGTGGCTTATACAACTATACCGGAACGACTCACACTGGTCTAGAAGGAATCAATAAAGAGTTTATTCTTTTTGGTGACAGCATTGACGCTCCTAACTTGATCGAGAGTTGTATCGACTGTATGTTTTTTACTGGATTCAGTGACAATGTAACAACTACTCTTTTTGATCAGTTTAAAGCTACTGGGTTTAATTACTCTACTCAGAACGTTTCTGGCAACACCGGCGTCACTTATTTTATTCAAACGGTTCCCCACCCGACAGGTGGGACAACGGATCTTTTAGTTGGAAGCGGAATGTCTGGTATTATTGACACGATTGATTATATTACCCCAATGACGGGTTTTGCTGGAAGTGGGACGAGCGTGGCTAGTAGTAGGTCTTTTTTATATGATACTACGACAGGGGGCAAGTTGATTTACGGAGATAAGACTCTTGCTTTTGTGACTAGCCTCGTGAGCGGCGATTTTGTGGAGACTTACTATTACGACAAGCCCATCCCGAACTTCAACCTAACGACTGACAATTTCGTCTTAGACAAGGGTTCGTTCAACTCCGTCCTTCTCTTTCATAATGGACTGTTGAATGTCGAAGGGGTAGATTTTAACATTGGAAACGAGAATATCTTCGTTGGGGAATCGATTCAGGGTTACGACGGCTCCGATGCATTTGCTTACAACCTTTTGAATGAGGACATCATTACTTCTCAGTTTAGTGGCATGTGGAGCAGAAGCCGAATCCTGCTTAACTCTGGGGATGTATCCGAGTCTGGAGGATTAGGAACGAGATACTACTACCCTGCGGCGTCTCAGTATCATGAGGCAGCAGACGATAATCAAATTTACATAACAGGGATCTCTGGTCAGTCTTTGACTGGATATGATTTGTTTATTAATGGACAAAAACTAATAGAAGGCTATGACTATCACACTGGAACTACAGGAATTTATCCTTCCGTAATCCTTTCTGGCGCAGATATGCCAGATTTTTCATCAGATGTTGTTAGAACTGGAAGCGGCAACGTCTCCGGTTGGAACAGCAACCCTCCTTCTGGCCTTTCCAGCGTGGAGTCTAGCCTTCTTGTTTTTGTTCAAAAGACTGCTGATGCTCAAATGAGCAGAAAGGTGACTCACTTCGAAGCCGCTGGCTCGACGGTTAAGCTCACTGGGTACTCAGAACAGGTCTGGGTTAATGGAATAAGGCAGATTGAAGGGGCGAACTATATTAAGACCTACCCATGTAGTCCTACAAGTGGACATTACTCCTTCACAAATGACTTGCTTTTATTCTATAACAATCAGTCAACATTTTTTAATATAGAGTAATGGCAGTTAAAGTTTTACGAGGGATAAACGTCTCACCAAGAGGAAATAGGTTTCAGTCTCAGAACTGGGTGCAGAGTTACGCCTTTGGAGGATGGATTTACAGCACGAACGGGGCAATCAATTTCGGAGAGTCCCCAAGTGAGATTTCGCTAAGCATTACGCTCGGTAATTTAGGAGAAGACGACTCCGAAGACTTTTCTTCTGAGCCTAAGACTTTTGATATTAATAAAAATGATTTAAAATTAGGTGCGCCCGGTGAAAATCAGGAAAGTCTTTTTGACATTGATGTTAATGGGGCTGTGTTTAACGACTATGTCTTGTATTCGTACGATATTGACATTCAAGCCAACCAAAAAATCCTAAATGTCGTCTTCAAGGACTATTCTGTAATTCTTGACAAGGTTTACGTGGGGCTTATCAAGCGACAAGGGGCAAAATATATTCATAGAACGAACATCAGCGGTATTTTTCCCATTAAGTGTCCTGACTGTCTGTATTCAGGTGATGCGTTTGTACATAGCGGTGTTTTGAAAAGAGAAGTCGACTTGGGGTCGTATGTCGGGCTGAACGGCACGATCTTCGATAACATGGCAGCGGTGAAAGCAGACATCATTGAGGAAGAAGTTCCAGAGGTTGATAGGAATGTTTATGAGTATTGGCGTAGGCTTTCTGGTATTGCGACTGATCCTGACAAGCAGTCGGAGGAATGGAAAGATATTTTTAATTTAAATGGCGGATATGTAATGCTAGGGACAGAAGATATTCCTCAAGACTTTTGTGGGGGGACTCCTGAGATTAAATACTCTTTCCCAGAGCTACTCTGGTCGTTGCAAAACCGAGGTATGCAATTCGCTGGTGAATTTCCTTCGGGCTACACGACTAGAACTCTTTATTACAAACAGAACTATGTAGGGACCCTTCGCGAGGTTCTAAATAACTGGGGTTCTGATTTTGGAATAAATTTTTTTGCCAGTGGGAAGACTTTTGTGGGGATGGATATTACCAAGCCTGTCGCTCTTGATGTTTTAACTGGGATAGTTGATCCTAATGATCCGAATGGCGTGAAATTTGATTTTACAAAAGAAGACGCCATCTCATCCTACAAAGAGTCCTACTCACTAGACAACTCTTACGATCAGTCCGTTATTACTTATAACACGAAAGCCGCTCAATCAGATACTAAAAGCAAAGAAGTTAAACGTCACGTCGGATATGCCCCTCTTCATCCTATGGACTTGAATTACGTGAGTTCCTCACTGACCTTGTTCGATAACGCATTCGGTAAACAGTTCGTTACCAACTCTCCGTTCTTCAATTTTGAGACTTGCGACAATGACATGCATTCCTCCACTGTTCTTTGCGGTACTAAACTCGTTGCTACGACAAAACACAAAGGGCATAGTTTAACGAGATTCGATAAGTGGACAAACAGAACATTTGCGGAAATGGACATTTCAATGGCTCTTTCCAAATACAATGGCTCTTTTAGAGATATTTATGCCGGTTCTAGAGTTATTGACTCGCTTAAAATAATGGACGCTAATAGAGTGGGTGAATACCTAGCAGGAGCAACAACGCCCCACGAGACTCGGGCTAAGGACGACTTTGACGCTAACTTCAAAGCTCTAGGTTTCCACCCTATTGCTCGTATAATGGATGCAAGAATAAAGACTCCGATCTTAACCAAATACAAAGGGGGAAAAGGGGGTGGTGGAAATTCGAACGATCAGAAATTCTTCGAGGTTTATCTTGGTTATCATTTTCCCCAAGAACTTGCAGCTATTACTTCCGTAGAGAAGACAATGGCCGGGGACATGTACAAATATGGGCTGCTTACTCAGGGCATTGTTAATAATGCCCCCTATACTATCGAGGATTATTTCTATAACCTTAGCCCTGACGCAGGTTTAACCTATGGGGCTTCTGGAATTAAAAGAACGACTTATAAGCACGACTACGAACCGACGACCGAACAGCACCCCGTCGTGGAAGACGCTCCATTCAAGGATTCTGTCCCATTCTATAACTGGGCTACTTCAGATAGATACACTGGGGCGTTTTATGGCGAGCTAGAGAATCATTGGGGGACTACACAGGAAGACTTTGACAGGAGTATTGAATTCGAAGACGACGAGTGTCAAAAGTATTCTACAGTCACAAGTGCAAACGAGAAGCTAGACGGCCCTTTAATAAACACTACGAAACAGAGTTGGGATATGGCTTATTTTGCCCCTAGTTTCCATGACGATATTACCCAATTCTATGCAAACGCTGGATTCCAAGCCATGCTCAAGTCTTTAAAAGTAGACAATCAACTGGGTGTTGATCAAATATCTGTCGGTTTTTGGAATTATAACGGCGAATACGAACATGGATGCAAAAAGCTGTACGTCTGTATTATTCCAATTACACAAGGCGAGGTGAATGATGTTTACTCTTGTCATCCTAATGGAAGATTTAATTTCATCCCTTCTTGCCACAAAAAAACAATGAACAAAGAAATGTTCATGAAATACCAAGCCGAGATTGAGCAGGAAGAGAAGGAAAAAGCGAAAGAGGAGATCCCTAGCATTTGTGATATCTCTGTGGAACAGGAGCTTTGTGAAAATGCTCTGCAAGTTAGTGGGGATTTTGTTCGCGAGAAGCAGCATGACTGCGACTTATTGATGGACGAGGCACTGCTTCGATTCGATTGTGAAGTTAATCCTACTGGGGTTTACCGGGTAGGTTTTCATCCTTCTTGGATTCAACAACCCAACTCAAGATATTTGGCTGTCAATATCGAAAGGAATCCAGCGGGGCTAACAGATGGAACATTCATTCCAACTGATGAAAATGGAAACGTCTATATTCGAGACCTTGTCACAACAGAAAGTTTGGTTCCTTACAATTACAGACATATTAATACTATAATTACCTACCCAGTTAGTACTCCATACGATATGGAAGGGCGTGGATATGGACCCTATGATGAGGCTGGCCGGTTGTATTACGGAACGATGACAACGACTGTTAATACGGAAATTAGAACACCAGAGAGCGTAGAGATTCACGGCGAACCAGTTAATAAGGTAAACAGTTCAGTTTCTTCGTTCAAATTAATTAATAACCAAGTGGATCCCGATCTTGATCCTTTCTTAAATGCTGATACGAATCAGTTCTTGAGTTACATGTCCATTATTACTGGTGAGAATCCCTCTTCCGTGGCCACCATTAAAGAATACCACGATGTCATTAAAGGCTTAAACGCTCACAATAGCACCGGCGCCTCAGAGAAGATTGCTATTGAGATCATTGGTGAGGCTACTGGCATAGCTAATATTATCACACCTTTGTCTGGATTAACCTCGTTCTCTGTTAGCATCGGACAAGCAGGTATTAAAACTAGTCTATCCTTCAGCAGTAAGCCTCCCACGCTACCAGAGCAGGAGTCTATCTTAAACAAGATTTCAGCAAGGCTACCCAAAAGATAATGAAGTTTACAGAAAACAAGTTCAGGCTTATCCCTAATATCAGCAGAGCCGCGTTCTCGTTCTCTGACTTGTACTTATCCAATACAACAGGGGTGGCTGAGATCGGCTTGTCCGGTAATGGGAACAAGTTAAGCTTCTTGTTTGAGAGCGGAAATATTTATGACTCTGCCGGAATGCTAATCAAGAGCTTTGCGGATAACGAAAGAATAAACGTAAGCGGGGATTCGCAGTCTGATTCTTATCGTTATTTTATTAATAATAAACTATATCGTCAAGCAGCTAAAAACAATTACGATTTTGAAAAGTTATTTGTTAACGTAACCGGCACAGAACTGAGTGCTAATATTAAATTACAAGCTGAGATAACTGACATTGACTATACTGTTACTGTAGACAGTTCATTAACCGCTGGTGACTCTCTAAGTGGTCGCGTTACAAATAACACACCCAATAAATTTAGACTATTTAAACCCTCTTACTTGTTCCTAGAAAACACTAGCCCTTCATTTTCGGGTGAATTCTCTGGGGACGTGGCTGGCAACAGCTATATTGACTTCTTTCTTCCCGACTTAAACTCCGACTATGGTGATAGTAGTATTAACTTTGACATGTTCTTAGACTTGAGCATCGGTTCTGACTCCGTTTCAAAACGGGTTCTTAGAAGAAGTTATGTAACAGGAGATATCAACGTTACGGATTATTCTTCTTTTTCTAATAAAAGCGTCAACTTCAAAATGAAGGGAAACGGATCTCCAAATGAATTTGTGTTTAGCAAGGATCACGACAATAGGTCTGGAGAAATCTGCCGAGTGTTTTGCAGCAGCGTATTTGATCGAAGAGGGCATGAAAAAGTAAAACAAATCAAATATCATATCAAGCCAGTCACCCCCGCAACTGTTACTGGTACTGGGAATTTTCTGACTGGATTTAATAATATTAATTCGGGGCATTTTAGTGAAGTCCCTGATTATTACGTTACCTCGTTTTCTAGTATTGACTCAATTAATTACAACTCTAACAATTTATTCTCTGAGGGCTGTGGAACGTCGATTCCAGTAACATTCTCCCCTGCTAGTGGTTACGGAGCGAGTGGTTCTGGAACTGCGTTGCTTAAAAAAACAAGAATTTCCCTGTTCGGATCTCAGACGTTTTATACTGTTACCGGTTATACAGCTACAAATCAAGGATCTGGTTACAACTACGATCCAACAATCAATGTCTTGACGGGAGATGCAGGAGCAACCTGTTTCGATGTTATTAAAAACAGCGGATCAGCTTACATCTACGAAGAATTTGCCGGAAGCGGAGTACGAACACCTGTGGCGGATTACGCCCATGGAGTCCTTCTCACAGGTGAAAGCATTATAGCGGTCAGTGGCGCGTCATATACTGGCTATGCTATTACGGGTATCCAGTTCACGAATATGGGTTCTGGCTATATTGAATCTTCAGGATACACTCCCGAGCTTGTTATTACTCGAAAAGCGACGGATACGGGTTTCGATTCTATTTTGGTTTCGTCTGGATTAAATCACTCGGGAAGTTTCATTTTTAATCATAGCGGCGACGGTTATTCTTTTTCTGATAATTGGACTTTTAGAACAGGAGTTGACGCTACTGGTATGACAACAATAGATACTGGAACAATCATCTCAAACTCCTCTGGATACAGTGGGATCGTCGAGGTTCCCGGCGATGGCAGCTGTCTTCATATCTTTCCTTCGTTCGATCAACCATCTTTAACGCAGGACTATCAAATTTCCATAACTTTGGAATACAGTGGTCTTTCTAATAACACAGGGGTTTCTAGTGTAATAACAGCTGTAAACCAACACCCTTCCGGTACAGGAGAATTCTGGACTGAGCCTTTTATTGAAGGGGATACTAATTTAATCTCATTTTAATTATGGAGACAGCAGCAATAGAAGAAAGGAGAAACGGGAGTGCCAATAATGATTTTGGCGCGGATATCATTACGGCTAGAATCGTAGCTAACTATGGCGACCCCGGTCTTACCGAGCAGTATATGTTTGATATTCTGAGTAGGTTTTTAATCGTCATGCTTACGCCTGATGGTCGCGTTCCCCAATATAATTCATCTCCTGTTATGTTTACCATTGTTAAAAGACCAAAACATTTGTGGATAGATGTCGATGGGGGTATTAAAGATGCGCTGTCTAGCCAAAGAAGGTCTGACTATAACGGAAATATCAGTAAGGGGGATCCTGACAACTTATCTTTGGACAATATCCCCCAGATCAATAGGCCATACGACCTAGGGGAAACAATCAAATGTAAGAAGTTAGATAAAACTATTAATTTTGAGGATACGTTCTTCTCCTCTCTGTATGATGCGCAAACCTACCTCAATGATGCAGCCAAGAATAAATACAACGAAAACTATTTAAAGAAAGATCCGGTGGGTTCTGCGACGAATTCTGCGAACGTCTCACTAAACTCGACAAACTACAATAGTGTGAGGATTTATCCATTGTACGACGCCGCTGGTGTTAGGGATTTTAAAATTCGCGGAGTCTCTTACGTGGATGGATTCCACGAAACCATTGACACTGCTAGCTACCCAACCGCTAGTAATAGTGGCGATCCAATTTATACCATCAATCGTACTTATGACATCACGAGGCAATACGGCATTGGTTTGAATAAATATACGTTTGAAGTTTTTTGGAGATACATTGCTAAAAACCTTACAGGCACGGATAGCGTCATTAGGGGGAATTCTCTACTCTATAATAAATTCAAAAAAGAAAACGGACCATACATGTGGGACGCAAACGTCAACCCAACCTCTATCGGCTTATTTACTCATTGCGCGTATGAAGATATGAATGTAGACGCAAAAACGAGGGACCCAGTAAATGAATGCCTGCCCCTCGTCGTTACGAATCCTTCTCAATTCCCTGTTCCTAAAACGAAAGACGTCGGAAGTATTAAATTCAACCCTACGTTTAGTCAGATTGCTACGACTTAACCTTAACCTTAAATTTAAAGCTTCTTTAATCTCCCGATTAATTCGTAAATTTTCAGCCGAGGAAGATCCTCAATGCCTCCAAGGTCTGCTGCTCCGTCGTAATTCTCTTCTGCTAATCTCTTTTGTAAGATAGACCATGTAACCCCTTTCTTATCCATAACCTCCTTCAGCTCATCAGAGACGTTTATGCTCTTTACGTATTCAGTAGCCGATGAGTAATTGCCGCCTTCTGGATTCTGAGGGTTAATTTCTTCAAAACCGACCACGTTGATTCTTAAAAAACTTTTGACACAGCGAACGAATGCGCGGTTCTCTGCAACTGGTCCGAGAAACTGCCTTCCGAACCCCTTAGTATTATGGACCGTAGCGTCTCCAATAGCAGAGAACGTCACAGATTTATGCCCTGTTTCGAAATTCGGAGAAAACTGAATTTCACAAACGGCAGTGACTGAATCGGCATCTCCATTCTCAACCCTATATTTGACTGATTCAAATCCCCTCAAGTGAGCGAGGTTCTTAATACCAGCAAGCAAAATCAAGAGGTCGCCGTCCTCCAGCTTGGAGACGTCTGTTTCCTGCGTTCTCGACTTGTTTGGAACAAGGTGATCATTCTCAACCATCTTCCTCCAGTTAATAAATCCATCTTCTCCGACGTGATAATCTACCCCAGTTAGGAGTCCGTGTTCATTTCTTTCGAGAGTCTTAATCTCGTTTTTCTTTTTAGGCATGATTCAATACTAGCAGGCTTTTAAACTAAAGTCAAGACTCTTTTATGATTTTATAGAACTGGAAGTCATCAAAGAACGAACCGTTTGCTTCTCCCACCGGCTGATATTCAGGGAGCCTCGCTCCTAAATTTTTATCCATCTTGTTTTTATTGTAAAAAACGCCGTCTTCTTTCAAATAAGTCTTATTGGACTTGAACTTTAAAGAATTCGAGGGCATTGATTCAATTTCGCCCCTAGTCTTTTCGTCAATCTCTGGCAGCTTACCGATCATTCCAGTCTCGTAGAAGTCAATTTTGAGTTTATCAATATCTTCCTGCTTCAAAGATGAGATTAAATTGATTTTAATTCCCAAAGAGATTGTCTTTTTAATAAAATCCAACCCAGTATTATCCTTAACCATGAAGAATAACATGCCAATATTGGCTTTGTATTTTCTTAAGAGATCAAGAGAGATAGCCTTATCAGTGACCACTGCGACTTGACACCGTTGAGCGATAGCTTCAAGGAATTGCTCGTTGAAATCGAGATCCATTCTAACTTCAAGCCCGTTAATGGCTTTGATCTTCGGAGAGTTTGATGGGCAGACGTTCGAAAACATCATTGTGTTGGAATACTGTTTACCTACAAACACCGTCTCGTAATTAATTGTATCCTTGAGTCCAAGGAGTTTCAACGCTGCCTTGGAAATAGTTTCGCTTTTAATTGAATTGACAGTCTTTGGATTCTCTTGAGACGAGAACGAGGGCTTCTTCTTCGAGAAATCAGGGGATAATAAAATCTGTTTGCTTGCGTCACCCCAATACGGCTTAGAGTTCTGAACATATGAATTACTGTATAACGCGACGATAGGGACGTTAAAGCTTCCAGCAATATGGGCTTGAAAACTATCCACTCCAATATGGAGCATTGACCTATTCAACAAGTAAGCGGCTTGATTCAAACTTGTCAGCCCTTGGAGGTGGACTGGTCCGTTGAATTTATGTTCATCTTTGCCCCCCAACTGGAGAATCCTGATTCCTGCTTCTTCTAAAGCCGGAATAATATCGTCCAGAACGTCCTGCCAGTAATCGTAATTCTTTACTGCTTTGGAGATTGGTTGAAAAGTAATATACTTGTGGAAGGGAAGCGGGAAGAACTTCTCGTAAATAAAAGGCTTCCCAATCTTAACCCCTGTTGATAGTGCGTAGCGTTCAATTAAATTCATTTTCTTAAATCGTAAGCAATTTTATCTATTCCATTATGCTGGTAGTCGAACACTTTTTGTGTGCCTAAATAAGGAAGGAACGCAATTTCGAAGTATCCATTGTGTTCTCCCTGTCCCTCAAGCCATAAGAGGTTATTCATATTCTCGTTGAACAAAATAGTTTTGTGGACGTATGGGTTGCCGTCAAGTAAATCAAAATTAGCTTGATTCGTCGCTACATAAAGATTCATCTCTGGATACATTTGTTTAATTGATTCAAATAATGATGTAGACATAAAAACGTCACCAATAGAATCGGGAATAACGTAAACAATTCGCTTGCCTTTGTCACTATCATCGAGAGTGTCTTCAAAGGTTACCTTATTAGCGACCTCGTTCTCCCTCATTGCTACTTGTCTGAAATACTCAAGCACCTTCGCTCTATTCATGCCCTTGTCCATTTCTTTCTTCCAGTATTTCACACCGTCATCATCAGTCTCTACGTCCATGCGTAGGATATTCTTGTAAATATGAGCCAGCCAGTCGGCGTCTTCAGCAATCTCTGGAACCTCATAGAACGGCTGGCGCTGTTCTTCTTCGTTCTTGAAGTTGTAATCAACCTCCGGCTGACTGTCAATGAAGTCCTCAAAGAACTTGCCGATGACCTTGATTGAGAAATTGTTAACGACCCACTGACGAGCTTTTCTACCCATCTCTTCCCTTTTTTCAGGCTTCATGTTATAAACCTTCTTGAGGTTTTTAGCAATAGAGCTGTGACTTGTGGATGCCTTAATAAACTGAGTTCCCGGCTCGCGATACTCTGTCCATTCAAGAGCGAGGGACTGCGCTTCTGGCTCGCACATCTCCTGACCGCAGGAGTAATTCGTTACAAGAGTAATAAGCTCAACTAGCTTCGCTTCTTGAATGGGAATTTCTTGACCACCAGACGTGAACGGATGAACATAGACATCCATTAAATTATAAACCTCGTTAAGTTGAAGTTCGCTTACGCCCGCTCCCGGCTGAGTGGTTACTTGGGATTTCTCATCCCCACAATATTTACACTTTACGTCCTGCCCAGAAAAGGACTTGACCTCGTACTTCATGCAGCTACGGCAAATGTGAGTTGTAATGATTTCGTCCTTATTCACCTGATGTTCGTCGCAGAGACGATGGACGTCCCAGCCTTCTCCGAAATGAGTATGTAGGAGAAGTTTTGTCTTGACTGTCGGATTTTCTTTCTTGAAATCCTTGTAGCCCTTGATAAGATTAGGAACAGACTTCCTCAATTGATTGCGAAATACAAACCCAATAACAAAAGTATCTTTATCAATATCGAATTCTCTTCTTAATTTGTTCCTGTCTGAAACTGATACCTTGTAAAACTGAGAGTCGTCAATGGTTCCGTGAACAGTCTCTACGTGCTCCTGACCCATCTTATGCATTTCCTTGGTAGCGAAATTACTCCAGATCCAGAAGTTCTTACTCCCCTTCGCCGCCGCTGTAGCCGATGGGATGATCGGAAGAGAGTCTAAAGTAGTCCAAATAACAGAATTAATCTTCTTAAACCACTTGCGCCCAATAGCAAAGTCCACTCCCCAGATGTCCTGCGCTGCAATGTAGACATCGGGTTTCTCGTCAAAAATGACGTTGTCAAGTCTATGTGCTCCATATCCTGCGGCTCGCGCCACAGTCTGGTCCTTGTTTAGCTCAGCCAGCTCAGCAGGGTCAGAGGGCAGACAACCAATGGATTTCCAAGGGGTGCGTTCTAGTTCTGGATGATTGTCCTGAATCCCACAGCAGTAATTGATGATGTCGTATTTCCCAGTACGATATAGATACTCAAGAAGAGCTTTGCAATTTCTGCCGAAGCCCGTCTTGGCCAATGCCCAGTCTGATTGAAAGACTATTTTCTTTTTTTTCATTAAAAGATAGGATTGCCATCGGCTGGCGCGGCAGAATTTTCCTTCTGGGTGTCATCCAAGCGAGTCTTTCCGCTCTTCTTTGCTGAGAGCTTCTTGTATTCTTCTGCGTCTCTGTATCTTAGTAGGTCATTCAAACCAATTTTCACATATTCAGAAAAGAGTCTTAGCTCTGGAAACGTAAACCCGAGGACAAAACTGCATCGTCCTGTGGGGGTGGAATTTTCCTTGTCAGTCTTGGACACTCTCAGGGAGAAACCAAGTTGGTCGGTTCCTCTCATGTACGGCCCGAAGTTGACTTGGGTTTTGAATTTTGAGTTGGGAGCATCGTGGTACGCTTTGAATTCTTCGTTCTTATCGATTGACGTAAGCATACCGCAGACCTCTGTGAGGCTGAATTTAGTCACGACGCGCTTCATTGGGTTATCTTTGCTAGCCTTGAACGAGCCAGACCTTGTCCCAGCATTCCAAGAGTGCTGCTTTAAAATTTCAATAAAAAAGGCTTTTTCGCCATGAGAATACCAGACTTGACAGGCAGATCCAGTATTTTTTTGGTTTGGTTTGTAGATATTAATCATTTTCGTGTAATATAGTATGTCGGATTAAGGATTAAAAAATGAGACTACTATCAGGAGGGCAGCATGTAAGATATGACGATTCCATATTGAACCACATATTTACAGGCGTTGTTCGTAAGAGTATCCTAGAGGTTAAAGAAGAGATCGTTAATATCTCTTCTGACCTCACGTCTATCTCGAAAGACTTCGACGCCTACTTACCTGACGGTAACGAAGACTCTACGTCTCCTTCATTTCAAAATTCAAAAATCAAAGCTTACGGAAGCTACGTTAAGCCCACCTCTGCTACTAGGTTATTGACCTATCCGTTCACTGGAATATTCAAATATAATGTGATTCCGAGTATTTTTGAAGCATGTCATGGACAGAGCGATGTTTTTACCACGAATACTGAAGGAAGAAACTACTACAACGCTTTTCATCCGATGGGTCATTTCTCCCCTCCATACGGCGAAATTATTTCTTTAAGTGAAAAAACCGAAGGTTGCGGATGCGAGAAGGAGGTCGGATCTTGCGCCACTATGACCCCGTTGGAATATAACCAACTTCATGGACTCGTTTCTGCCAATATCAATGCAAGCGATAACCTTAAACCACTCAATGTTCATTCCAGTCCAATTAAATCGAAATTGGCAGCGGTTAACGCTCCATATCAAGAGTGTCCTCCTGATAACCCCGTAGCGTTTTACTTTAAAGAAGTAGACTTTGAATTTGCTGGAGGGACATTCGCTGGCGGGTCAGTGGGAAACCCATATAACCATAATCCTATTCCTTCTTCTTTAGACTTTACCGAGATGAAGCTGACCTCTAGATATCAGATCGTCCAGCCCGAGCAGAAGGGGCCATTAAGAATAACGGGAACAGATCAGACGAATAAATCTGAAATTATCAATCCCGCCAACTATGGGACTGGCGACTTGGGTGGCAGAGATGGTATTAATGACGATTTGGCTTTAAATAATAAACTCAGTTATCATGGTCTTTGTAATGCTGCGGCTCTTGAAGGGCAAATGAGTGCACATATGTTCAAAGGTGGATCTCTTAACGAACTTAATTATTCCCCTGCTGGTCCGCTTAATGCAGCGAGCGATGCTCCTACGTTTAGTTATAGAGATTTCGAATACTGGGACTTTACCTTTAAGGAGAATAACGACTATCTCCCTTTCTCTACCAGCTTTAAACCTTACGGAGACGGTATTATCGTACCAAGGGTTTCATCTCGTGGTAGTCAATTACTTGATGCTAATAATGCAGATATAGATTATTGGTGGGAGAATAGACAGTGTCCAGAGGTCGTTGACTTTTTGCCTTGGACCTATGGAGCAACGATCTATGACTGCCCTCGTGATTACTTTGAAATTCCTTACTACGCCACCAAGGGCCGTTTTGGATATTACGGTACGAGGTTTTATGCTACGTGCAAAACGCCAGCAAGAACAGTCTCTAATGATATTAGCGGAGCAGGAATGACTGATCCGCCTGATGCGACGGGGGAGAATCTGGCGCCATGGATAAAATATGGCATTCCCACTTACGAAGTACCAATGCCTCTCGATCCGCTGTCTGCTTCTGGTGAATGGGGAGGAGCTATCAACGTGGACAAAGGAGGAGCGATAACAAATCATTATTTCAATGGTCTTCTTACTATTGCTGATAGAGAGCAGAAATATTACGAGTGGCTTGCTTCATCGAAAGCTATTCCTTTCTGGGTTAACCATTCATTGATTAAAGTTGATAAGGATTACATAGATATTGTCAACGCTAATCCTACTTGGATTCACATTTACTACAGTTTCAAAAAACAGTACGATGCCGCACTGGCTAGCGTTCCTAACTTTCTTACTTCTGCCGACAACCCTTATATCGCAGTCGACAACGCTTCCTTTGAGGAGGATTACGATTATTACGAGACAGCGTTTATCAGGGGGACCATCACTAGACTGACAGATAGATTCTGGAATGACTTCATTAATGAAAGCAGGAAGCTTCTTCAACCAGCTTGGATTGTCAGGTTGGAGACTCTCATTGAGAACTACGGAGACTTCTTCCGTATAGATCGGGACACAATAAACCATGCCGCTTACGGAGAAATGATAGAGAGCAGAGAGAAGAAGCTTAGAACGAGATACTTGTTAAATATCTCTCAGGGTAATCCTATTGATTTGTTTCCTTCTAATCACATATACTTTTCCTTTGATAACCCAGAAGAATACTCGCTGTCAAAAAAGTGGGGCAGAAAGGAAATCGGGACCGTCAGTACTCCTTCTGTAAACAAAGGAATGGATCTTCCTGACGTTAATAGGAGGTACTTCGAAGGGACTTTTGCTAAAGAAGGTGGTCTTAATGGGCTACAAGAGCAGGTCGCCTTGTTAGGGGATTTTGGTGACAGTCCATTGTTTCTGGGCAACTTTTATCAGAACATCCACTGCGGAAGAGACCAACCCCTTAGACAGTTTACCAAGGTAGACGGAGATCTTAGTGAATTTAGAGATAGAGAAAACTCGACCTTATTTGGCAATGCTGATGGATGGTTGGGCGTGGGATATAATGAGATCGGGAAAATCGACAATGACTTCTCCTGTTTTAGCCCTATCTTCGTTCAGAATCCTAAGAATACTTACTGCAAGCTTGGTCAGCAACCAGTCATGAGGGCTTTAGCGTTGGACTACCATACTATTCCAGAGGATAAAATGGAAGCTAAATACCCAGAGGTTTTATATTGGGCGCAGCAACTTAAACTCCTTGATACAGATCAGAAGTTGATGTATCCAGTGACATACAAATGGTTCCGCGTTCCCGCAGGGGAGAGCTATGAAAAAGTGATGAAAGGGGATTATGATGTCCCTTCGATTGAATACGCTTCTGTAGAATGCAGGCCCATTGGGTTACAATTGCGGTGGGATCAAGACCGTGAATTCCGCCTCGATGGAAACTTAGTCCACGACGGCGGCGATCATCCTGACGATTGGGAAGCGTATAATCGAGGGCGACATTGGATCTGTGACGACAACGACCTTGACGACAACGACCTTGACGACAACATCGTTTATGAAACAGATCCCGAAGGCAATGATACTTGTGCGGAGGTGGAACTGCAAAAAGCTGAATTCATTGCAAACTACGGTGTTTGGGATTTTCATTATGATAATAAAGCCAATGGAATACACTTTACAGATCCGGAAGGTGACAACCCAAATGACTATAGCATTTTTACCGAATGGGTTCCTCGGGCCAGTTCAGATTTGCCAAAGGAAGCTTATCATAAAGTGTTATTTGCCACCTACCCGCCTATAGACTTAAAAACTTATGATTCTTTTTCTGGAATGGTTTTGCTTAGGGCCGGAGAGGGTTCCGGTCCGTTGGGAACACTCTTGGTAGAATTGAGTTTGGGAATACGGGTCCCATTGAATAATCTAGGGTCAGACGCATTTGCTGTTGGATTCGGAGGCACAGGCATGATTGGCCAATCCATTGATTTAAGTGAACATATTGACACTACGCTACTTGGCATCTGGCAGAGTTTTTCGATCGACCTTCGTTGGCTCTTAGAGGAATGGGGTCTCAACAGAAATGACGAACACTTTGAATACAGGCAAATCGATTCAATAGAGTTGTATGTTGGTCAGGTTTCGCCGAAGGATGCTTTTGGAGCCGACCTCATGACGTTGCAAAGAGCTGTCTCTTTCAATTTCGACATTCTACAATTTAGGGGTGAGGATAGTTGGGGCTGTTTGGAGGGGGACGATGGACCTGACTGTACGTTTGTTTGGCCCTGTGAATGTAAGGGTCTAAATGGAGGACAAGGATACGTAGACAGCTACCCTAACTCTTATATGTTTTTACAGGGGGTAAAAGAAGAGGATGCTAGTTATATTTATTTTTGCATGGCTCAGGGCCGCTTTGGTTTCCGTGTTAGTGATCCTTATTTCTTGGAAGCGGAAACATTTACATCAGTCAACGTCTCGCACCTCAACGGAGGAGGGGCGCCCATAGATATTGAAGTAGCCTTTACGGCAAACACCTTCGATGGTGACGTTGAGATCCCTTTTGAGCTATTAACGGATGTCAGCAATCAACCTTATCAGGGAATCCAAGCCTCTGAAATTCCTTACGAAGAAACACTGAAAAAGAAGAGGTACATCAGAGCAGGTGGTGGTCAGAATGTTGCTGTTGGATTCGGTGGTCCTTGGATATATCATGCGTCCACTCGTTCTTACGCTCCAGAAACAATTGATGACCCCCGTGGTCTTGAATCGACTAATCATAGACCTATTGAGTATGGTACTCTTTTAGAATTTAGAGCCACCCTAACTGATGCTCTTGGTTCCGCTCTTTACGGATACAATCATCTTCCAACTTGTAGAGGAGGAACTATGGTTGATGGGAATAAAGGTGTGAAACTTTCCATTAAGGCTGACGGCAGGGATGTCATTCATCCTAGAGTCGATGATATTGCTCAGATCGGCCTTACTAATCCTCCTGCTCCTACTCGTATCCCTCTCAGTGGTTACGCTTCTAAAGTTCCAAACATAGGTCACCCCGGCCAGCTTTACGGATTTTACGCTGGAGCTACTTCCATTGGTGTTACTTCTACGTGGCAGTTTCATCAGAACTTGGGTTGCATTAAAAGGTTCGGAAGAGATTTAGACTATAAAAATGATAAAGATGCATTCTTGTTTTTGGAGGATATTTCTGCTACTAATCCCGATGTTGCGAAAGACGCATTCGATTACGTGAAGGACGTGATCATTACTGATACTACTCTTGCAGGGGAGAACTGCGGCTTCAGACGCCAAAGCTTGGGCAGAAACATGCTTTACTTCGTTGAGGCGTTTGATAGATTTTACAATTCATGCGACTCCAAGGCGAAATACAATTCACCTAATCCTGCATTCGTAGCCCCCGGCGTTCGCTTCGGTGATGCCCCATTCCAATACACTTGGGTCGGTAAACCGTCAGATACCTATTTAAAGAGGCAGTCGATGTACGGTCCTTATGCCTTCCAGTGGAAAGTCATGCGTCACAATAGAGATAGACTTGGAAATGGAATTTCAGAAGGCTTCTATTCTATGGGTTGGAGAGAAAAATACAGCTTGATGTATGATATTCCCGCTATCTACGGACTATATCTAAAAGGGGACCCTAACGACCAGCAAAAAAGAGACTTTAAAGTCCTTAAGGCACTAAGAGATCGAGCCTTTCCAAATGAGCCGTTTAGTGGATTCTCTTTCTTAGGAAGAAGAGGGACTCGTGTCGAAGGTTATGGATATGGGGATATCAGAATTAACTGCGAAGATGAAAGTGGGATTAAGGATACAATTAGAGAGGCTAAAAATGGAATAACAATCACAGCGGGAGTGGGAAGCTTGACAGCTATCTGTGCTTATTACGAGTACGCTCAGGGTACTAACTTTTTTGAGATGTCTCAATATTTTTGTAATCTCTATAACATTGGAGAAGGCGAGTGTTTTGATCCTTGTCTTAGCATGAGATACAGTCATGGTTTCATGCCCGGTGGCAAATTAATCAACCATCTTAGTGCTGGTAAAAAAGAGGGAGGGTCTGGTCCTCTGGTTTCTTACAAAATTACGCATCAAGGTCGGGACGTTGGTCCTGACGGTAATATCGAGTCTCTTTACTTGACAAATGGCGCGCTTTCTGATGACTATACAATTGCAGAAAGCAAGGACGGGGCAGGGGATGTCGTCTCTAAACTTCAACTTCGTGGACCGGGAAATACTAGATACGCAAGAACGATTAGAAATGAGGAAGCAGCAGTTATTTTCCCAGCTGGAGGCCTCATAGGACATCCAGAATTCAAGCCCGGGAAAACGCCCAAATCAACTAGAGTTGAATGGGGAATCAGTCCTTGCGAGCAAGGTGGGTCCGATCACTGCAATTATCTTACCCCTGTCGTTCATGTCGGAAAAAACCACACTCCGACAGCAGTTGTTACCGCCTTTCACGCTAATGTCGCAAGCATATCAAGTCTTTTGTCTTAACGTCTCATAAAATTCCTTTATAATAACAGATGTCGGAAGAGGAATACACTTATGAGGAGGAACAGGTAGATCCACAATTAAAATTGATGGCTTCCTATGGGATTACTGCCTCCATATCACGATTCCGACAAACCGCTCCTTCTGTAACCGACTTAGAGCTAAATACTTGCATGTCCATTGTTCTTGGGGTGGGTAAAGAGAGCGGCGTCGGCAAAGAGGTTTACAATAATACTATTTTAGGCGATACGGGACTCTCTGCTCTTGGCGGGTTCGAGGACGTCGATGTGTTTGCTTCAATTGCTAGTGGCGTGGACTTGAATTATTTCAGTTCGTATAGCTCAACGGTCAGAAGCGTCTATCCTGTTATTACGACAGCTTTAATCATGGGAGCGTGGGTCGCTGGTGTCGATAGTAACCGCGTTACCGGGTTCTTAAACGACTCGTTCAGCGGGGCTTCTGCGCTCTTTGGTTTTGGCCCAAGCTCAAATATTTTCTCAACTGCACAAATAAATACCATCCTAACGAATAACTTCTCTGGAGCAATGGCTTCCATTGTGAATGATTCAGCTAAGGACACAGAAGTTAAAAAAATCTACTTCAGAACTTACGACTTATCACCATCCTTCCTATCTGACATTGATACGAGGAGAATTAAAGACTCAGCTGTTCAGTACTATTCTGTCAGTGGCGACTTAAATTATGACCCGTTAATATGGGCTAATGAATCCGAATGCGAGGAGCAGACTATTCCCATCTTCGCCAGTGATAATTTCGGAATAGTCACAGACAGTTTATCTATTGGTCCTACCTCTGCGAACTGTATTGATTTTGAAAAACACTTCAAGCCCATTACTGGTCAGTATTTCTATCGCAAGTTTGCAGATAATCCTTACTCAACCGGGACTTATACTTCTGCATCTAATACGCAGCTTCAAACATTTGACAAATCCCTACAGCATGAAAGCTCTTACTCGGATAATATTAAACGACTCGTTTCATTAGGAGGTTCGACTTTCGGTGGCAATCATAACACAGTTGCTGTCACTGCTCCTCAAGGGGAATACTGCGCTGCTTACGTTAGAGAATTTAATGAGCGGCCTACCGATGGACAAACGATTGAAATGCACCTTGGTAACACGGGACTGCGTAACGGTAGAACCCTGAGCGGATACCGGGCTTCTCAAGATTCTAATCCTTCTGATATTTTTAATTCTCTAACTCCTGTTTATAGGAATATTACTGGTGTACAAACCGGATTGAAATTTATTCCCATTTCTCTTAATCCAGCTTATTGGTCTAACTCAGAAGTAGCTTCTAATTCAATGAATCCTGCTGCGCAGCAGGACAATGTATATCAGAATGCTCTCAACTTTAATCCAAACCACGTTAGGGACTTTATTGACGCAAAAGGGGAGGATTACTTTGAGTCTCAAGATGGAGGAAAAATCGGAGACGTAAGCGGAACCGCTGGTCCTCCTCAGAGAGATTGGATTTCAGATTTCCCATTCATCGTTATCAATGAAGACTTCCAGAGCGAGACTACTGAACAGTATGCTGGTATTAGGATGGGATTTGGCGCGAGTTGCACAGAAGTTCATTCCAATGAAATAAAAGGAATTCTAAATACGAGAGTAACTAAACAGATATTTCATACTACTGGGTTTGGTAGCCTACATGACTCTCAGGAGTATACCTCACCTGATGAGCCGGATCAAACTAGTGTTTCGTTTGGTATAACTATTTCTGGGGAGGATTTAAATCACTCTAATTCTGGCGAGAATTATATCAAGGCTCTATGCCTTGGAATGGGGAATGGAATGGACAGTGGGAGCTTGTTAAACGAATATTACGTAGACAATGCCGGTTGGGGGCATACTGGTTACAATTACACTGGCGTCGTTGGGGTTACTACGACAGGTATTGACAAGCTGGGCAACTATATGATTATGACTGGCTACTCTGGACTTGCTACGTCTTATTATTTAGACGGGCTTCTTCAAGGTGTTCCTAATGTAAATATAGGAGTAAATAGAGGTGCTAATTTAAGCGGCGCACTTGTGGGATCTCGTAAAAAAACTGACAAGATGCTAGTTGGTTGGGCGCATCCTACTTATGGACGCGTTGATACGACAAGAATGTACGCCTATTCGACGGGCGGTGACGGTATCGCTACAGATGAATTTGTCTTCAGTGGATTTGACAGTGGGTACACAGCGGACACGACCAGTCCTGCTAACGTGTTCCCTATTATCCCTGCTGATGAAGGCTTCGCTGCTATGCCCACGGGGCTTATTACTGGTCTGTTGGGGTCAGGTTGGCATCCCGTTTATGAAGAGCAGCACAGAGAGAATGGATTTCCTCGTTATTATCGTGGCCCCTTTGCGTCTGCGGATATTAAATTCCTTTATAATAATGCTAGGGATATGTATACTGGTCATGAAGGATACAGAGCAGTACCGTCCAAGATGAAAAATGAACCGAACGACGGCGACTCTCCGTTCTACGGTATGACTGGGGAGAGGATTAATCTTCCTACTGGTCAATATCCGAACAACGGATTCAGTCAGCCCGTTGGATTCCCCCATCGTGTCGAGTTTGATCTCGTTGTAAAAGAATACGCCACTAAAGAGTATTGGAAGCAACGTAACTGGAATGAGTTTAGCTCTCCTTCTATTGCCGACTTTTCTTCTGAAGGTATTAGCGCTAGCCTCAATGAGATTAGCTGGTCTACTACTAACGTAACAACTGCTACTCAGGATGTGGACTCGGGGTATGCAACCCCAGTCGCTGGACCTCTCGGTGTAAATAATACATGGCACATGGGTCACACAGGCGTCAACCCTTTAATTTACAACAGCATTCCCAATTACGTGCATGGCTCAATTAACGACGCAATAGGGGTATACTCGGGGACACTTTCTCAGGCGTCTACAAAAGAATGGCCAGACTCTTTCAGAGACGTTACTGGTTCATATATTTCTGCATGGCAGGAGACTCTTAATGGAAGCTCAATGGGAGATGCTAAAAGAAGGAACCCAGAGGGTAACTACACTTTATACTCGTCCTATACAGTTAAGGTAGTAGGGTACTATACACCGCCGGGGTGGAAAATGAGGACGAATACGTTCGAGCCAGAATACGCCAAGAGAGTGTTCACTGGGGAAATTCAAAATATTTGGGACGACGGTATCTCTGGTGATAGGTTTGGATTCGCAGGGAGCGACCCTTTGTTTTATAAAAGAGTTGGAGGGTTTAGTGGTTCTGGCTTAATCCAATTATCGGACAGTCGCCCAGATGCGATTCATGGAGGGCTTCATCCAGAGGGAATGGTCGGAGACTCGTGGATGGGTTTTAACTTCGACAGACAACCGAATCCCAGCCCTTCTTCTGGCTCTCCTTCTGTTGACTTCGGCTACGGCGTCGATACAGTGAACGAGGAGTATTGGGTTTATGATCGCGCTCCTTGGAGAGACAAGGAGGTTTTCATTACTGACCTTCGTTCTACTGGAATAAACATTTACTTCTCTGCTTTAAAATATTTTCCCGGCTCGGGAAGGGTGGATTATTCTGGGTTCGCTGATCAGTTTGACTTTTTCAAAAGTGGAATTAGCGCAGAATTCGATGACATATTTGATATTGACGGCAAGACGTTTTCATTCCTTGGACCTCTTCATACGGGTTCGTTGTTTAGAATGCCTTCTGGAATCGACTGGAGCGGTAGCGGTTCTGGAGGCAATACAATTTATCCTGCTGTTTCGGAATGGCAGGTAGATCATACTGGAGAAGAAAAGTTCTGGAGGCAGCAGAGCAAAATGGAGTTAACCATTGAGAATGTCGTTTGGACTGGACACGGAATGCTCCCTGTGGATGTGGACTATTTAATCCAGCCAACGGGTGGTTGCACTGTGACAGGAAAAATGGCATACGAGAATCTCGCTGAGCAACCTGTTTACTCTGAAGGTGTGTTATTAAGAGATACGACTGTCGGTGACATATCCATGGAATATGGAGCTTACCCAGTGTTAATATCCAACACACTAAAGGAGCACGGCTTCTCCTGCTCTACCGAACCGAACGAGATAATTGAAACAGCTCCGTCTAGACAGGTAGAACTTGGATTATCTGGTGCTAGATTAATTTCTAACTCAACCAAATTCAACAAATTAAACACAATAGAAAAAAGCTATAACAAATACGAAGTAATTTCTAATAGTGATTATTCTTACTTGAATCGTGGCGACCAGATGCCTTCTTACGAATCAGGACCAGAAGCGGATCATCAAATCTTTACTGAGGGGAATATGCTATTTAGCGCACAACAGGGTCAAGTATTAGAGGGTAAAAGAAACAATCCAAATATCAAAAAGATATACAGCATTGAGGAACAGAGGCAGTATTACGACGGCTCAGTAACCGACGCCTCAATTGATGACCGATTCACAACGAACATACGTCCTGTCGATGCCTACAATCAACCAGAGAGCGACTACTTTGTTCCCGCCGGATTAACCTTTAACGAAATCAAGAAGGGGTGGTATTAATTTAACTCTTTCATTTCAAGTTCCTCAAGTCAGATAGCTTCGTGTAAATCTTCACACTCTGCACGGCAACCAGATCACAGAATACCGTTCCGTCTCCCGTTGACGTTCCCTTAACGAGAACAATGTCGTCCTGTTTGGGCATGACGCTCATGTTCTTCTCAGAACGCTCAAAGATCATAGCCTTGACCTCATCGGTTTCATCCTTAAGATCCATCTTGACATACTCGTTGCCACGTCTGGACTTGCCGCGCTTGACCTTACCTGAGACGATAGCCGCGAAGATAACCTTTGTCTTGTTCGCTGAGATATTGACTTCTTTAACACTAGCAATATCCGCGACCTTCTCCTTGTAGACGTTGCTCAAGGAACCGGAACAGCTGTATCCAAGGAGCTTAGTTTCATACCACCAATTAGCCAAGTTCTCATTCTTTTTGTTTAGCTTGTAAATTTCTGTAATTTTCTCAGACCTCTTCTTAATCGTCGTGATCCTCGTGTCCTTAATAATCCTCTTGCCTTTTTCATTTAATTTGCTTTTTAATTCAGAAAGGATTGGGACGATCTCGTAATTATGATCCTCACCCATTGCCTTAATAAATACCTTTTCTCTAGGAGTCATAACGTTCCAAAGCTGAGCCTCGTAGACGGTGTAACTGCGAGAGTTTCTGTAACCCTCGAAACAACCAGCTTGGATTAATGCCGCGAGAACACCCACGTTGATACCAGCATTTTCTGCTGCTTCGAACACCTCAAACTTGTTGTCATATTCAGACCTGAACTGATCGAGCTTCTCCCAAGAACGCTCGGAAATCCCCTTGATGGACGTTAAACCGAAGCGAATGTCGTCGCCCTTAATAGCGAAGTCCATCTTGGATTTTAATAAGTGGGGTTGCAACAACTTAATCTTGAAGTCAGGCATCTCTTTCTGAATCTTATAGATTTCCTCCATAGGGTCAGGCTCGAACTTCGTCATCTTCAAGAGAGACAAGAAGAACTGCTTAGGGTATTTGAATTTTAAATACACAGTAATAGCTGCAAGAGCGGCATAACAAAGTGAGTGGGATTTGTTAAATTGGTATTTAGCTGAAGCTTGAGCAATATCCCATAAGACATTACCAATCTCTGGATCGAGTTTCTGATCTGCGATTTTACTAGCGATCTTCTCTTCCCATTTAGCCATCTCTTCGACCTTCTTCTTTCCTACACAACGACGAACCTGTTCGGAATCGTCAAGTGAGAAGCCGATTTTGTTAACCATTCTCATGAGTTGCTCCTGATAAAGACATACGCCTCCTGTCGGTTGCAAGATATCATCGAAGAAAGTATGAATCGGCTCGTAAGTTCCGTGGTTGGTGTAAGCGGCATACTGATCCACGAATGCGAGAGCACCGGGACGAGCGAGTGCAAGCACTCCACTGAGTTCTTCTAGGTTCTTCGGCTTTACTTTCTTAGTGAACTGAAACGCAAGATCAGCCTCGATCTGAAACAATCCGTGAGGAGTAGTGAGATCTTGAAGGTTTCGGTAAATCTCAGGGCTATTTAAGTCAATATCAAGCATGTTAATTCCGACAGCTTTGCACACGTCGTCAACGACAGAGACTCCTCGTAAACCCAACAAGTCGAGTTTCACATTTGATAAGGATACATATCCCATGTCGAACGATGCAACAATTGCTTTATCAGAAGACAACTCCGTGGGGCAAGACTCTTCTAGCAGATCGAATGAGATAAGCTGTCCAGCGGGGTGAACTCCTTTGTTCTTGTTGAGGTTACGGAGCTTTAAGGCAACCTCGTAAATATTACGATGCTCGTCAGCCCAGACTTGAAAATCTTCCTCAGAGTCGTATGCTCTCTGCAAGGAGAAAACCTGTCCCGCGTCCTTTGGGATCATATTGCTTACTTGATTCACATCAGACTCGCTCATCTCTCCAATAATTTTCCCACATTCTTTTACCAGAAGCTTGCTGGACAAAGTGTTAAATGTTAAAATCTTGGAGGTTCGCCCCTCATATTTCTGCTCAAGATACTCAATGACTTCTTTCCTTCTGTAATAGCAAAGGTCGAGGTCAACGTCGCACATTAAATTGCCGTCAAGATAAGTAATACCGTCAACGACTTGGGACTTCGCACGAACCTTGGAGACGAACCTCTCGAAATACAGACCATACTCGATTGGATCAATCTTCGTAACGCCCATTAAATATAACAGCAATGAGCCTGCTGCGCTTCCACGTCCTAATCCAGTTGGGATGTCCTTCTTCTCGCAGAAGTCGATCACGTCCCAGACCATTAAGAAATAATCAACGAAACCAAGCTCAATAATAACTTTGAGTTCCTCCTTGGCGCGATCAATGTATTCTTTCTTATTCGCTTTGAGGTCGATGCCTCTCTTCTTGTAGCCGTTCAGAGCTAACTGTCTAAGAAATTCAAGGTTGTCGGCTTCGAGTGGGACATCCTCGTTGTTCTTCATGGCATCAGTGATCTCCATCTCTGGGAGACGCACACCATGAATGGGAATGTCTAGCTTTTCAAATTTGTCTATGAATTTCATTTTATTTTGGTCGCTCATATATCAATCTCGTATTTCATCTTGTTCCAAACCTCTGCGTTCTTTTCGATATCGTAAACGGCATCGTGCAACTTGTCAGGGTCAAAAGGTATGTCGTAATCTCTCAAGCAAGTAATCAAAGAAGTCTTTATTCCTCTTCTCGGTGTATTGGCTAGCTTGTATTGAAAGGTGAGCAGATCCTCCTTGCCGTCATACTTGTAATTCTCTTTGATTCCAGTGACTAATGCTTTAGTGTCAAGGATCTTAGGCATTAATTGTTTCCACGGCTTACCAACGGCCTTGTAGTGATCTCTAATCAGGTAAATGTCGAAGCCAAGAATGTTGTGTCCGACAATATAATCCGCTTTGGAGAACATCGCATCAATCACTTCGAAAGCTTCCTCTGGAGAGACACCCTCTTTATCAACTCGTACTTCATCGTAGTGATTGATACGAGCTGCCTCTGGAGAGCAGACGACGCCATCTCTTTTCGGCCATTTGACGATAAGCTCTTTCGTGTTAACGATGTCATCGCCCACAAGCTCGACCATACCATACTGCCACGGCTCATTGAACTCCATGTTTAGGCAGAGATTGAATGTCTCCACGTCTACGAAACAGTAGCGAGCTTTTTTGTTAAATCTTAAAAGATGTCCGTCCATTATTTTGTCCCTTCATTTTGTTCCTTCCAGCTTTCAAAGCAGAATTCTTTGCTGCAAAAATGATCCAAGTTCGGGCGGCTCAGGATTGTCCTGTTATGAATGCACCTGAACGTCATGTAAGGCAGGAAATCTTTGCGATCCTTGTAATAGATACTTTTGGATTTAATCACTTTATAATTATTGCCTGACGCGTACTGCTCTACGCAGTTGACTAACGGGATGTCGAATGGCATGTCATTATCCTCAGTGGAAAATACAACATCTTCCTTATTGAAGACATTTAGGAAGTCGGGACAACATTGTGAAATCTTGAAGTTGTTATTGTAAATGAATGAATCATAGAATGGAATCAAACATACGAGATTGTCTGACGCAAGTGACTTCAGTTTAATCTTGTCGATTCGCGGAATGTAATAGAACCCGTCCTTTGCTGCTACTGAGGCAATCTTAACTAAGTTGTTGTAACCAGCTGCGTTTTTTGCAATGAGAACGATCTTGCTTTCCTTTTTCTTTGAAGCCTCATCCTTGATTGAGCAGTCGTCAAGAACGGTGAGTCTCAATCCAAAAATCAATTGAAGATCGGCTTTTTCTGCGTTAAGTTTCGCTTCAAGAAAACCCGAGATCGTGTCGTCAATCAGGAAGAACTTTTCCATATTGTTCTTTTTGCAGATGTCAATTATTGAATCTGGATGAATCAAATACTCATCCTTGAGTTTGTCCTCTTCTTTCTTTGGCTCTGCTGGAGGATCGCCCAGTGTGAGAATTGATCGGCCCAAAGAGAAGTGGCTCTTAAAGAACGGGTAAACTTTATAATCCATATGATACTACTATAGCACACCCTTAAAAGGATGTCAAGCTTGTTTTATTCCATTTCGGACAACCGCCATAATGACGCTTCTCGATTTTCCATCCCTTCTTGCCCTTTTTTAATTCTTTTAAAATAGTTGGCTGATTGTCCTTGTATTCCTCTGCGATATTTGTCACCGCCGTCTTCTTACAGACGCCTCGGTTGTCAATCAGAGCGTAATAATCATAAGGGAACTTGTAAGCGCAACTCCACTTTGGGTTGCCGTCCTTTTTAAGTTCGCCTTTTTCCTTGCAGAATCCACAGAGAAGGATGCCGTTGAAGCCGCCGCCCTTCTGAGGCTGGTCAGCAGCGTAATTGTCTGTTGCATCATCGTGAGAGAAGTCGTCGATTTTAGCTTGACACATCTCAAGGTAATGCTCGAAGCCCTCAAGCGTTTTTTCGTCAAATTGAAGCACCTGTTCTGGGGCCTTCTTGAATCTCAAAAAGATAAACGTCACAATCGGCGCGTATTCTGGATGAACCTTCTTAGCGGCAAGCGAATATAACATTGCTTGAACATTGGAAGCTAGTTCATCACCAGAGAACTTGGACTTGCTGCTTTTGTAATCGCAAATATGAACAGTCTTGTTCTTCTCGTCCAACGCCCATTTATCAATGAAGCCTCTCGCGTTGTAGACTGGCTTTTTATTTCGAATATTGAACGCGTACTCGGGATCAAATAGCTTCTTGCCAGAAAGAAAGAAGTCCGTTGTCAGTCCGACAAGGATCATTTTATTGACGAGCTTGTAATCCTCGGGATCAGGTAGATCGTACTTCTTGAGGTAAGCGACGACTACTCTTTCAATCGCGGGAGAACCCTTGATGTCGTTTGCGTTTACGATGTCGTCAAAGTGCTTACGATGTTTTGTTAGCAATAACCATTCGAAAACGGCATGGCACAATGTCCCTCTTAATGCTCCAGCATTTGTAGTGTCAGGAAGTTTAAGATGGTAATTGCACCAGTATAGCCACGAGCAATTCTCAAGAGTCTTTATTCTTGAGGCCGATAGTTGTTTATTTGATTTTCCCATGATTTGATTTGGTCGTCTGTCATGTCTCCGAAGTCGTTTTCTTCTTGAGGCAAATGAATGATGATCTTTTCTGGATCAAAATAACTTGACAGTTTTGTTTTTATCTTCGCGCTGGCCTTGTTGCCTGCGTCTCCATTTTTTAATTTGTCGTTGTTAACTGCAATTACGATTTCTGTGGGGTCGATTTTGATCAGTGTCGCCGCGAGCATTGGACTCACATGGACACCGAATAAGACAAGAGTATTCTTGATCCCATTATCCCATAGACGAAGCATATCGCCAATACTTTCAACTAAAATTACTTTGCGTACCTCGTGGAGCAGTTCTTTATTGAACAAGTAAGGATAGCAAAACGTCTTTTTCTTGCCTAAAATCTTCCATTTGACTCTCTTTGCGCTGTGCAGAACGTCTCTTCCATTAAACCCAATTATTTCTTCACGCTCGTTGAAAATAGGAAACACATAACGATAATACATTCGTCCGTTCTTCGCGATTCCTCCCTTGAACGTAGCGACTGTGGACTCTTTTACTCCTCTTTTCTTCCAATAAAGGTGATTCTTTTCAAGTCTATCTAGCCACTCCTTCGGATAATGTTTTGTTCCAACATCAACCTCTTCTTCGTTCTCCCTCGGGATGTTTCCAGAGAAATTTCTGTCCTTGAGAAACCTCTCAGCCTCTCCCATACTTTTGCCTAGAGTGATACGGACAAGCTCTTTTAACTCGCCGCCTCGACAGTCTTTGAAGTCATACCACAGGCCGTTATTTTTATCAACGAACAGGACATGAGAGTCCGAATCTCGATACAGAGGGATACAGTTGTAACTTTTTCCATTGAGCTTAGGAGAATAGCCGATACTCTCCAAAATTTCTTTAACTTGTTGTTGATCTTCCATTTAAAATACCCTTGGTTCGTTCTCGCTATTATCGTTGTCTAAAGGGATGTCCTCATACAAAGACTCCTTGATGATATCTTCGAGAGTTCCTCTTTCAGTGACTTGAAAATTCTCGACTTGATAATTGATGAAGTTGTTTTGCCATTCGGTTGTGCCGTCGTCCATCGTCCTCTCGATTCCATCAGTGTGACCGGAGGCATCCTTTCCTTGGTATCTTCCTTTCAATCTGATCATCTTGTGAGTGCCGAATTTACCTGCTTCATTTTTACCCTTGTCTTGTTCCTTCTCTTCGTTCGTCTTTAACCTAAAAATAGCGAGGAACGTGCAGAACCACATGAGCCTGTCAGACTGTGCGATGACTGAAGAATCATCCGTCATCTTAACCCCCTTGCGACCAGAGTTCTCGCCAGAACGGTTGATTTGAACTGCGGTGAAGATAGGACAGTCAATCTCTTCTGCGATTCTTTTTAATTTATCGGTCTTCTCGCCGATGGCTTGATGCTCTGCCCAGTGGTTGGATAGAGTCTCTCCTGTTAGTTTTAAATAATCGTAACAAATCAGACACTTTTTGCCTCGCCCGACGTGCTTCATGTGCCACCGACGAATGACTGATACAACTTCGTCAATGGTTTTGCTCCCGACGTGTTCGTGGAAGATAGGTAGGGTTTCCCGCTTTTCAAAAGTAGCCTTAACCTTATTTCTCATTTCTGAATTCTTATTCCATTGCCCTGTCTCAAGATACCAAAGAGGAACACCCGTCATTGCTGCTGCGTTTCTAAATCTAATCTCAGGCGTAGACATTTCCGTATCGAGAAAAAGAACCGGAACGTCATTCAGCTCGCAAACCCCATATCCCATCCGATTCAAGTAAGTCGTCTTTCCCTGTGAAGGTCTGCTTGCGATTGCGTAAATATTCCCGCCTCTCAACTCACCATTTAAACGATTAAAATGTGGGAACGGGGTCTTTAATCCCACTGATTCTTCTGGATTATTGCCCGTCTCCAAGATAGCATCATACATTCCTTCGTAAAGATTCTCGGGTCCATCGTCGAAGGTGAAGCTGCTTAATGTATCACCGTAAATGGCGTCAACATCACATACGATTTTAGATAGGTCATCATCTTTATTCTTCTCAAGGTGAATGCCAATGTCTATCGAGGACGATTTAATCTCACGAAGAACACGTAGTTTTAAAATGACCTTCGCTGTTTCAATAATACCGTTCTCGTTCATTTTCTTGAACGCAACTGCATCAATGTAATCGCCAATTGCTAAATCGCCCTTGAATTTAATTCCAAGGTTTTGAACTTTGTTGATGAGCAGTGGGAGGTTGAGGACTTTCTTGTCCTCAATAATTTGCCGGATGGATGAGTATATTACTGAATGCTCAGGCGTCTTGAAGTCAGTCTCTTTCAAGAACCCGACAATCTGAGCAATAGAATCAGGATTATTAATCAGTCCTCCGAGGAGGTGGCGTTCTAGGTCTACGGAATAAAGGTTACTCATGCACCCTCATCATAACCCATTTTTCTTTGGGTGTCAAGGGCAATCTTCATCTTCATCTTCATCTTCATCTGTTTCTTCGTCGTATAAAGTTTCTGCTACTATCGCGACTCGTTGTGCCTCGTCAATGATTGAAAGCCAACGATGAAGAAAAGTCTCCATTGCCATTATATGAGTGGCCGTGTCCATTTCTACTCTAATCTGCGGGACACCATCCTCGTCGAATACCATCACCAAGAATCCGCCGGTCGAAAACTCGTTGACTTGATGAAGAACTGAAGGTGGGACAATAAATTCAGGCATAACATATATTACACTATTTTACAAATAAACATCAAACTTTTCTTCGAACCACTGCTTTGTAAGGGTTTTTACTTCGTCGTATTCAATTTCAATAAATTTAAATTCATTTAACTCGGCCCATTTTCTTTTCTTTTCATCCCTTCCGAGAGAGTTTAAAAAATTTTGTCTGTTTTTGTTATGAAAAAATGGATTGTATTTTGAATGCTGCTCTCCGTTGACTTCTACTGCAAATTTGTAAGTGGCATTTAAAATGTCGACCTTCATTTGCGAGCCATAAACTGGGAATTCTTCGTATACGATATGGAACTTCCAAAATGGTTTTAAAAATTGCTTGACTTTAAATTGAAGATTTGATCTGGATTTTCCATCCCAATCTATCAAGAAGCGATTGACTTGACGAGTGCGTAGTCTCCCGCTGACGTCTTTTAATCTCATTAAATATCCTTTCTGAGATTGTCTTTAAATTTATTGAAGAAATACGAGCAAACCTCCTCCCGTTCAATAACGAGTCTTTCGATCTTAGCTCTTCCTTGTATCTGCTCGCTAGGTAATTCAATCCCAGCCTTCGCCGCTTCTTCGATAACTGTCGCGTCGAAACGAAACCACGCCCCCTTGCAAATTACCATTTCGAATGACAAAAGTACATCGAAAATCTCTTTCTCAATCCAAATAGATCTCCCTCCTTGTCTTCCATATCTGATTGGGTAGGAAAGAACGAGTTGGGATTTTTCATTGGCGCACTTTTCAACCTTAACCTTACAGTTGTGACCGATAACCCTGTTTGATGCATCGGCAACGCCGTTTGCTCCCTCCATATAATACTCGTCTCCGTAAGTTGAACCTCTGTGAAGGAATTCCAAAATGAGATCAGCTTGGTGCATTGCTGCATTGCCTCCGCTATACTTTTCTGCGCGTGGTGCTGATCTCTTGGAGGCTGGAATGTCAATTCTTTTTTGGCTCATCATGATAACCATGTGACCATGCTTGCCGACTGGCAAACCCATGTGCTTGAAGAAGTGAGAAAGCAGAACAGCTCCACCGGCTACCATGTGTGAGTCGCCGTATCCTTTATCAACGTCCCCTGCTCTTATCATGGCATCAACGGAGTCGATGATGAACAAGTATTGTTTTTTATCAGGATTATTATGAACCATGTCTGAGATCATTGTCAAGCACGACTCAAATTTATTGGACTCATGGACGTAACATGTCCCGTCTACCCAGTCTTCTGTCGGGTCACCATAAATGAACTTCACACCAGAACGACGCTCCATCTCTTTAGAGAGACGACCTTCGCATTTTAAATAAATAGCTCTTCTGTTTGGTTCTTCCAAGAAATTCTTTGCGACTTCAAGAGATTCTGAAGTTTTGCCCCCCTCTTTGATGCCGCAGAAGCGATGGATGCCGGGACCAATGCCTCCGAGTTCAATATCCAATTTTAAACTGCCGAAAGATACCTTGTAATCTACGTTTTCTACAAAATTGTAGTGATCCTTTGGGTTGTTCTTTAAAAATGCATTCAATTGAGAGGAGGATTTGTCTCCTGTCTCTTCTACTTCTGTTTTTTTCTTTTTAGCTGCCATATTTTAACCTAAAAAATCAATTATTGACTTCGTTTTTCTCTTATTAACTTCGTTTTGCTCAGGGGCTTCGTCCAGTGTTATCTCTTTGACTTCTTTTTCTTTTGAGATATTCGCTAAATTTTGATTAGTTTTAAAAAGTCTTCGTTGGTCTTCTAAATATTTTTTTCCGTCATACGTTCTGAGCCAAAACAGAGAATTTAATTTAAAGGGTGGGGCGGCGATGTGCTTCTCCCAAAACTCAAGACCATCAATCTTGATTAAGCAGGACAACAAGGTGAATTGAGATGATAAATCGGATTCGGATAAGAATTGGAAGTTCTCTTTCAGAAACTTTTGCAGGATCGGCTCGTAGGCGTCCCTGACTTTAATCATGTGAGAGCAAATCTCGTCGATCCAGTCATTTCTGGTAGCAGCAGCGTAAGCACCTCCGCAAGCCTTCGAGAACTCTCCTCTCGTGGAATATTTCTTTGCCTCTATGAGACAGTTTTCCTTATTATTCCAATAGCCTCTAGGTTTTCTTTCGGTACTCATCTAGATCCCACTGTACCATGTCTTTGATCATTTTGTCAAGAGAAATCTCAGGTTTCCACCCAAGTTCTTCTCTAATCGGGGTAGAATCGCCTTGAAGGAGGTCCACTTCGGCTGGTCGGAAGAATTTAGGGTTAATTTTTAATCCAACTGGACCGAGAGAACCCCTCAAATGTTCTCCGTCTCCTTGATACCACTTTTTGGGATCGTGGCAAACAAGACATTTTTCTTTTAGTCCTTCCCCAGTCCACCTCGTAAAGATCCCTGCTGCTTTGAACGCCTGCTCAACAAAATATCTTACAGAATGAGTACTTCCACTGGATAATACGTAATCTTTTATTTCCCCTGTCTTCTCTAATCTGAACTCATCTTGGTTAACCATAATCCATACGCCTTTAACGAAATCTCTTGAGTCTGACCAGTCGCGCTTGGCGTCGAGGTTGCCTAGTTCAATTGGGGTAACCTTTTCTCCCTTGTTTAATTGATTTTTAATTCGTGCCACCCCCATCGTGATCTTGCGCGTGACAAACTCCTCTCCACGCTTCGGCCCCTCATGATTAAAAAGAATACCATGAACAGCATAAATATTATGAGACTCTCTGTATACCTTTACCATGTGTCTTGCAGAGGCCTTCGATACTCCGTATGGAGAGCGAGGCTTGATCGGGTGAGCTATGTCCTGTGGCGAGTAATCCACATCTCCGAACTCTTCTGAAGATCCTGCTGAATAAAAACGACATTTGGGTTGAAACTTTTTAATAGCCTCCAAGCAACGTAATACGCCTAGTGTGTTAGTGTCCATGACGCTCTCTGGCATGTCCCAGCTAATACCTACAAAACTGTTGGCTGCAAAATTGATAAAATAATCAGGTTTCTCTCGCTGCACAAGATTGTCGATGGAGACCGTGTCGTTCAGCTCAAGGAAGTCAAGAGTGAATCGCGGATGACTTCTTATTGATTCGATGTTCTTGTAGTTGGGGTTGGCTGAGCGGCGCATTACACCAACGACCTCATGGTCTGTGGCATCAAGCAAATACTCTGCCATGTTCGCGCCATCCTGTCCTAATATTCCTGTTACTATTACTTTGCTCATGATATATTGTAAACCTTACATGTTATTGGGTTGATCCAAGTGACGGGCTTTTTGTATTCCAGTAATTGTTGGAAACAGTTGTGTGTTCCTCCTTTGTTGCCGTCCCATACCACGATAGCTGATTCGCAGTCCATTACCATCACCGAGTTCCTTCTCTTGTAAACTTGAAATGATTTAGCCATTAATAACTGTCGGAACTCCTTGTCTTTATCTGACATATACTCGTCTTGACTATCAAAGGGGATGTAACAATGCAGCGGCATCTTTAAGTCAATACAAGCAGACGCAAACCAAAGATCAACTCCGTCAGCCATACCAGATAAACCTACAAAAAAATCTCTCTTAGCTAATTCTTCTTTAATGACCTCTTCAATTCTCACATTGTCATACATTGCGAGTTTCGCCCTTCTATGTCCTGTAACCATTACTTTCATAGCTTGATTTTCCCCACGATTATATCTTTGAACATCACCCAGTCAGACGCCTTGGCCCATAGAGGGTTGATAAAAGCTGCTGGCTTGTTCTTTTCAATGAAAAAGTGTCCACTCCATGCAAAAGGATACACAACAAAGGGCGCGGCCAAAAACATAGGAAGAAAAACTAACGATTGAATCGCTAAACAAACACAAAGAATGACATACTTGATTGTCGCAAGCTGCCCAATAAAATGAAGACGCCTGTTCCACGGCTTAGTGTGGAGGGTCAGGTACATCTTGTAGTATTCTTTAAATGTCACAGGTTTTCTTTGATATTGCTTGAGGAATTAATTTTTGGGAGGTGGAGAGTGATGGGAATAATTTTTAACTTCCGGCAAATCTCTTCTTCTGCTGTGACCTCACTGCCAGACTTGTCCCCACTGTTGAAAAAATACCACTTGGGAAATGAAGTAGTGAATTTTTTAGGTGGAGTCAGATCGTATTTGACTTTCTTGATTGATTTGGCTACTGATGCGTCTTTGTCTATTGATAGAAATGTATAATCGACAATCCGCAATGCGTCAACCACTAGAAATCTTGTCTTCTCGTTTAAAAATGAGCGAGCGTCCTTCTTTTCTACTTGTAAATCATTATTAACAATCACACAGAGATGATCAACCATCAAAGACGCCTCTTTGAAATACTCAAGGTGTCCCTCGTGTAGAGGGTTGAAATAACCTGACACGATACCTACTTTAGTGGGGCGTCGTCTTTTTTCAATTTCCGTTTTCATATATGCTTCTTACTCCTTCGTCGTCAAATTTGAATGGCATCACTTTTGACCCGAACTTTTCTTTCAGCAGGGTCTTTTGAAATGGGTTGCAAATAACCATCAAAAATCCACATCCCCCTGCCCCCAACAGCTTCAGGCCGATGCATCCCGTCGCTTCAATTGCTTCTGCCATTTCTTTGACGGCGGGTGTGCTAATTAAATTTGAAATCTTTGACTTCTCTCTCCAGCTTGATAGCAATAATGACCCGATGTCATCTATATTCTCTCTCTCAAACGCCTTGTAAGCAGCGCGAGCTATATCAAGAATAGTTTTTTTATCTTTGTTCTGGTGTGACTTCGCGATGTCATCTGTTACGCGCTGCTCACCTGTGTATATGAGTAGCATAGATGATTCCAGTTCGTTTTTGAACTCTAGTGACACTGGCAACGGACGAACAAAGAAGTCGCCGTTTTTCTTGATCTCGATGGAGTTTAATCCTCCGTATGCCGCCCAGATCTGATCTTGTACACCACCAGCATCCCCAAGAATTTCACGTTCTAACTTGATTGCTCCTTCTGCAATATCTTTTTTGTCTATCTGTCTTCCTTGCATGGTAAATATAGAATGAATTAAAGATACACAGAATGAAGACGAGCCTCCTAAACCTGTGCGAGACGGAATATCAGAGAATACTTTTAATTCAATCGGGTCGGTGACTTCAAAATATCGAAGAGCCTCCCTGATAAGGGGATGCTCAATATCATTGATATTTTTAACAAGCTCTTGTTTGCTATAAGACAAAAGAGTACCTTCTGTGATGATGCTTGGACGATATCTTATTGCAGAGAAATAATGCTTATCAATAGTTGTCCCAATGCATAACGACTCATGCTCCTCGTAGAACTCCTTGTAATCTGTTGATCCTCCAAAAAGAGAAATCCTTAATGGGGCTTTTGAAATAATCATATTAGTAATTTCGACACATATTTTCTACGCTATTGTCGTGTAGATTCTTGTAGTAATATAGCACCTCTTTGACTCCTTCCTCAAGAGAATGAGTCGCTTGAAATCCTAGATCCGTGAGCTTCTTGCTCGATACTTCGTAATCTCTTTTGTCTGGGTCGGTTTTGTTCTCCATTTCGACTACGTCGCCGCCAACTATATTGCAGATATCATTGGCAAGTTTGAGCTTCGTTGAATTGATTGCATCGTTGCCCAAATTGTACGTCTGACCACACATCTTATGCTTGTTATGAATGGCGAACTCAAATGCCCTGACAATATCCTTCACATGGATATAGTTTCTTCTAAAATGTCCATCGAACACCTCAATCTCTCCATGATCGTGAGCCTCTCTGGTTAGATTGTTTACAAGAAGGTCAAATCTTGGACGAAAAGACATACCAAATACAGTAGCCAGTCTGAAACATATGGTTCCTTTATACTCTCGTAGTAATAAATCTTCTGTTCTTTGTTTTTGTTTTCCATAAAGCGAGATTGGGTTAGATGGTGTTTCTTCTGTACAGATCGCGTCCCCTGTCGATCCATAGCCTGAATTTGTGTTAGGATAAATAACCAATTGCCCATGCAGATGAGGTAATAAAGCATTGAACCATTCATGATTAATACGTTCAGAACCCTTCTCGTCTTCTTCGCACAGGGGCGCACCGACAAGAGCTGCTAAAGGAATGATGACGTCAGCCTTGTTGATCTCTCTAATTAAATTTTCTGACCACTGAGTAACGTCTTCGTTGTAGAACTTGATTCTTCTCGAACTATCATTAGTGAATAACTGAGAGAGTAATGGACCTTGATTGTATATTAGGTTATCAAATACAGTAACATGGGCGAATGAACTGAAATGTTTCGCCATTTTTGATCCGATATAACCTCCACCTCCTGTGATTAATATGTTCATGCGTCTTTAAATGGTGTAATAAACTTGACTCCTCGTTCATGCAAATCCCTGCATTTGTTAAGGATTTCTTTTTTAAAATTCCAACTCAATAACAAAATATAACTGCCACTTTCAATTTCCGAGTGTTTTTCTTCTCTAATAGGGACATGTGTTACTGGCGTATAAAACCCACACTTCATATCGTTTACCTCGTAAGCAGCCTCAATTAAATTATGATCTAATTCGCAATAAGTTAAAAGGGTATTACCTTTTGCTGGTGCGCCAAAGGCATAAACTTTGTGACCTTTGCTTTTTATTTCCTTAATAAATTCCTTTAGCGAATCTGCGCTTTTGACTACCGCTTTGGAAAACTGTTTAAGTGTTTTTTTATTCACTAACTCTTTATCTTCCTTAACTAATCGGTTCATTCTGCCTGATGTATCCATTCTTGTTGGACTCTTCCTCTTATCGCCATTGCAAAATTTAGCTACGATGGTTCCTCCATGAATTTCTTTATGATAAGCATCAAATAAATTTAAATCATAAGGTTTTAATAAATTCCGAAGAGACTGTAATGAATAATAACAAAGATGTTCATGATAAATACTATCAAATGATGTATGCTTAAGCATGTCCCCTAAATACATGAACTGACAGACAAAAACCCCATCACTAGTTAGAGCTTTTTTAATTCCCTTAATCACACTATGCAATTCTTCTAAATGAAAAAATACTCCTGACGCATTAATGAGTCCTACTCGACCCTCAAGCCCATGATCCTCAATTGTTTTTTCGTTAAAAAATTCATTGATGACATGGACCTTATTATCGAGACTAATTTTTGCTATGTTTATTGCGGATTCTATATTGATTACATTTTTAAATCCAAGCTTTTGATATTCTTGTAACTGTGTACCGTCATTACCACCAATATCTAAAACGCATTCTTTTTTATCCATATCAAGCAAATGTAAATTGTCTATGGCTACGTTCTTAAAATGTTCACGCAAAGATTTTGTTGTACCACTAACATACGAGTGTTGCAAGAACATGATTTCTTTGGGAACGGTGTAATCGAGTTGGCAAAGCTCACAATCCTGACATTGAACCATACGAAGAGGGTAGGTATTTTCTTTGCCTAGATGCTCCTTCAACAAGAAATCATTACACCAAGCGTGCTCTCCCAAATCAATAACTAATTTAAGATTTGTAGAGTCACATGACCTGCAATTTGATCCTGTATTTTTTTTTGGCATAATTATGTTCCTAAAGTATTATTATTTAAATTATCTTCCGATACTTTATGAGCTAGTTTGGTGTTGATGAAGTCAATTTCTCCGCCCCTTTCCTTTATCACTTGAAAATTATTTTCAGCCATAAAATGAATAAATTCGTCTGCGTCAGGTTCTCCACAATGCTGCCAAGGTTTTCTGAGTACTTCACACGAAAAGAAAACAATTTTAGATAAATACTCTCCAGCACTTCGAACTACTACGGGATCATAGCCCTCGCAATCCGTTTTAACGTGTTCTATATATTCAAACCTATCCCAAGGAACAAGATCTAAAATTGATTTTAAAGAAACAGTCGGTACCTTTATGACTCCTTTAATATTATTACCTTGTTGGTGCTGTGGGGTTAGTTTTAACAATGATGACGCACCGGATCTGGTATCATCATATATTACTTCATAAAAATCTCGTTCGCCAATACCCTCTACATTATCTATGGCTGCTTGCATACCACATATTCGATTATCAATCAAACAAATTTTTTGTCTATTTAGTACAACTTGATTTTTTTCTAATTGAATATGTTTTATGTCGGGGTAACTTCTACAAGAAGTAAAAGCTGTATCGTAATCTTGAAGAACAGTCCAATGATATGGCAATGGCTCTATGGCAATTACAAATCTATCGTCAGTGTCTGCAAGCCAAGCCGCAGAATTTCCTGCCTCAGCACACAATCCAACGTCCAACTTAATATATTTGAGGTTGTTGGGAATGTCTAATTTGCCGTTTCGTATTTTACTAAAACTGTTTGGCACTATTAAATCAATAATATCATTCATTTATTTTCCCTTCGTAATATTCTATCATTTCTTTAATTACAAAATCTATATTTGTTGGTTCATATTTTATATTAGGTTCTAGTCTTTTAGACCTAACACCCACAAATTTATTCGTATCATATACAATTTTTTTATGATCATAATCTAAAATATCACATATTTTTTTTGCGTATGCTCTAATAGTATATTCTTTTTCTGTGCTTAAATTATAAATCATGTTGTTCTTATTGTCCTCTTTTAACATCAAGTCGACAGCATCCTTAACATACATCATCTCTCTTTTTTGATATCCATCACCCCAAAGCACCACTTCTTCATTATGATGCTTCCCATTGTATATCTTTCTGATTAAATCAAAAATAAAATGAGAATCCTCCAAGTCAAAATCGGGGCCGCATAGCATTGGGGGTATCCAAGTTTGGTAGTTCATTTTATATTGGTCATTGAAAGCTACCATACCTGTATGAACCATACGTTTTGTCATCGCATAACTATACAAATTAGGATCGACATCGCCTTTGCAATAATTTTCTGCTGACATTGGTATGTTGGGATCATACGCACAACTGGTACCCATTGCTACCATTGTCGCTTGCGGTTGATATTGCTTCCAATAACTTAAAATATTTGTATTAATCTTTTGATTTTTAATCCATTGATCTGCCGGATGGTATAGACAAAAATCTCCTGCCTTTGTCCAAGCCGCAAAATGATAAATAAAATCTAATTTTTTTCCATTGGTAATATCTCCCAAAGATTCAGATAAATTATTTTCTGTTGTATTACTAATGTATATTTTGGATTTTGGATGTCTCTTCGAAAAAGATTTTATAAAATGCCTTCCGAGAAATCCTCTATTTCCAGTTATTAAAACGTTTAAAGACATTTTTCTAAACCCTTTGCTAAAGCGTCCCCAATATCTTGAACGTCTTTGTCTGATAAATACCGATGAACCCCTAAATGAATTCCATTATCGCCAACATGTTCTGCATTTGGAAAATCACCAATTTTATGTTTTAAATAAGAGAAGGCTGAGTGCTGTGTCGGAATACAACCAAAATTTCTCTTCCAATGTATTTCTTCTTCATCGAGAATCTTTGTTATTGCTTCTAACTGGCCGGGCCGTTTTAAAGTAACACTAAATCCATGAGGACAATTTAAATCACCTTCGTCTTGTTCAGAATACCAAGCTCTATCTTTGTAGGCGGATAATCTTTCATGTAAATACATCATATTATTATGTCTTATGTTAAATGTTTCATGAAAATTTTCGACTCCCTCTAAACCCAAACTTGCCTCCAGATCATTCATTTTACTATTGAGGCCAAACAATGGATGATTAAAATAAAGACCACTTCTTCCATGACAACGGGTGCTTGATATTGTTTCATAGATAGACTCATCATCTGTTGATACCATGCCTCCTTCACCGCAACAAATTAAATGTGCTACATAAAAAGAATAACATGACATGTCTCCCCATTTGCCAATATATTTACCTTGAAATTTTGCACCATGAGACTCGCAGGCATCTTCTATGACTGTAAGGTTGTATTTTTTTGCTATGTCACAAATCTTTTGCATGTTACAAGGCTTCCCCATCGTATGTACTACCATGATCGCCTTTGTTTTATTTGTTATCGCTTCTTCAATTTTGCTTGGATCTATATTAAGCGTTTCCTTTTCTATGTCTACAAACTTAGGGGTAAAGCCAGCAGCACGAATGGCATTTGAGGTTGCAATAAACGACAAGGCTGGCGTGATAACTTCATCCCCAATTTCTGCGCCCAGATTATATAAGGAAAGACAACATTGAATTACTGCATCGGTGCCTGAACTAGTGGAAAGATTATATTTATAATCAAATATTTCTCCCCATTTTTTTTCAAATTGTATTGATTTTGAACCATAGGATGCCCAGTTAGAATCAACAACTTCTAAAAGATGTTTTTTTGCGACGTCTCCAATTTGAAGTTCTCCGAACTCTATACGTTTCTTTTTCGCTCCATATATATTAGATTTTTTCATTAATAGAAATCTCCATGTTCAATTATTAAAGTAGAAACACCGTCTTCTCTGTCTAGTGCTTTTTTGTATTCGTTAAATATTTGTTGAGGGTAAAGTAATTCTACGACATTAATATTTGTGCAAGAGTTTTTAAAAGCCCGTGTAAAATTTGCTTTGTGTTGATGACCGGGATCTAAAGGATATTTAGACCCTACTACGGTTTTCATAATTACTTTAGGTTTGCTTTGACCCATAGACATCGCGTCCCATTTATCCAAATGATTAACTATTTGATTCATTGCTAATATTATAAAATTCATTCTAGGATACATTGATACTGGAATGTAACCTTCAAGAGCGAGACCTAAAACGAACCCTGCTTGAAATTCTTCTGCTACTGGAAACTCTAACTTCTTATGAGAGGGGAAGTCTTCTACTTGGTGTGTGAGAGCGGTCCCCTTATATTCAATAGCTTGACCGACAAATATAGTGTTAGGGTTAGTATTGAGATATCTCATCCCTTTATTTACTTCATCTATATATTTCATTTTAAAACTTTACAAATGCGCCCGTGCCACTATGAGGATAAGTTGTTTCGTATGAATAATATATTAAATCTGTATTTTTACAATTGCATTTTTTTAACAATGCATACATATTATCAAATAAAACCTTCGTATTAATTCCACACGTTGGCTCTGTCTCTGTGCATACCGACTTGCCATTATCTTCGACAACCCAAGTGATAGGAAGGTCATGGCCAATTGCGTATCTAATAGATTCATTTACGACGCCCGAATTAAATGCCATGTCCCCGACAAAGACCCAAACTCTTGAGGATTTTTTCAGATTGAGTAAAGCCCAAGATGAACCAACAGCAATCGACGCCACACCACCAACAATAGCCGAACTATAAAAATTATACTCTGGATAATGTAAAGTGATTGATCTCCCTTCTAAGATGTCCTTTTTTACTTGATCTTCTGGTACTCCTTTTAATAAACAATGAAAATGACTTGCCCATGTTGAAAACACATAATCTTCTTTATGTATATTTTTAAATATTTCTATAAGTTGTTTTTCATTTCCATTTCTAAGATGAATTGGGGCTTTGATATGTCCATCTTCGTAGATGTCTGCAATGCTTTTTTCAAAATCAATTAAATGTTGTCGGGACATAATATATTCCTACTAGTAGTGATGCTTATTACGATCATTTTATTCATTATTTCTTATTTCTTGCAGAAAATATTCAACACTTTCTTCGAAAGAATATTTGGGTTGCCATCCCGTTGCCTTTTTAAACTTCGTGCAATCTGGAATTTGTAGAGTGACATCTACAGGTCTTGTTAGCTTTGGACACTGCTCTGTTTTTATTTCTGTATTAGAATTTTTTATTAGCAAATTCAGAAAATCTCCTACGGATATTGAAGTCTCACCTCCTATATTATAAACCTCTCCTATTTCGCATTTTTCAACGGCCACCCAGTAGGATTCCATGGCATCTCTTACGTCTATCAAGGTTCTGACGGAAGCAAGATTGCCATGTTTCAAAATATCCTTTTCTCCATTTTCTATTTCTACAATTTGTTTAGCAAAAGAAGAAGCAAATAAATCTTTTCTTCTTGCATTTAAATATGTGAACATTCTGGTTGTTATTACATTTAAACCAAAGCTTTTATGGTAAACATATCCCAAATTATCTTGTGCCAGCTTGGAAGATGCGTATGGGTTGATTGGCTTAATCTTATTTTTCTCCGTGATGGGAATTTCTTCTGGGGAAACCGAACCGTAAACCTCTGACGTACTACAAATTTGAATTATTGGATTGTAATTTGAAATAGTTCTGACGGCTTCAAGTAAATTTAAAGTTATTTTGACATTGTTTAAATAGGTTGAGACGGTATTGTCAAAAGCATCTCTAACATTTGCAAGTGAGGCCAAATGGAATATGACGTCTGGCTTTTCTCTATCTAGAATTCTGTATAAATTAGGAAAATCACACAAATCACAGCTAATGACATTAACTTTATCGCGTACCCTTTTAAGGTTGTCGTGGGACTTGGCAGTATGCAAGCGACTGGTGCCACAAACCTCTACACCTTTTTTATTGTTTATAATGTATTCGGCTAAATAGCTTCCTCCGCTTCCTGTTATTCCTGTTATTAGGGCTTTCATATTTATCTATATATTTTATCTTTATTTTGCATAAACCATTCACACGTCTTTTTAAGACCTGTATTTAAATCAACCGTGTGGGTAAATCCTAATTCTTTAGTGGCTTTTTCAACTGAAATATACCTTTCTTGTATCATCCTAGGTTTGTTTGTTAAGTATTTTATTTCTGGCTTAACTTCTAATATGTTTGAAAGCATATTAATAATATCATTGACGGTATAATTTACTCCTGCTCCTATGTTATACGCGTTAAACCCTGTGCAAGATAAGGATTTGATGACAGCGTCTACCGCATCTTCAACATAAATTAAATCTCTTGAGTCTGACCCGTCACCCCAAACCTCCAGAGGGAACCTTTCTTCGCAAAATTTTCTAACCATTGCCGGTAACACATGAGAGGTTTCCAAGTCAAATTTGTCATACGGACCATACACATTAGAAAGTCTCAACACTGTGCAATCCATGAGATTTAATTTTTCAGAATACAACTTCATTAAAACTTCTGTATATCTCTTCATCCATCCAACGCTATAATATTTATCAAATGGATCGCCATCAAACATGTTGTCTTCATACATCGTAACAGCGTCGTCTGGATATCCAGTTGTGCTGCCAAAATAAATTACCTTCTTGACGCCATTTTTATAACACGCGTCAAGGAGATTAACATTCATTACTATGTTGTCATTAACCAGACCCAAAGGATTGTTTTGTATAAATGACGCGCCAAAAGATACGGCAGCAGCCAATATTGCATAGTCAACTCCCTTTGTAATTTTTGAGCAGTCTTCTTTTTGTGTTAAATCGCATTGTACAGCAGTAATTCTTTCGTGTTTTAATATATCATCATAATAAAATGGGCGATCTGTCTTATAAGTAGTTATTATTTTGACGGTGGGGTTCTCTAAAAGTTTTTTTACTACATTCAAACCAATAAATCCCGTGCCGCCCGTCACTAGAATAGTTTTATTTTCCATTGTGGCCCTCCTTGAATACATCGTATCTCTTTATATTGTTATTGTGATACCAATGAATTACTTCTGAAATAGCAGCATCAATATCTGTAAAATCATTAAACCCTAAGCCTTTTAGTCTGTCTATATTTAAAACTCTTTTGGGGTCTCCTGTGGGTTTGGATATATCCCACGAAACGGGGGGGCTATTTTTAGTATGTCTTAATATTGTTTCAACCAATTTTTTGATGCTAAGTCCATTCCCTGTTCCTGCATTAACGGGTTGTGTGATTTTATTTTCAACTAAAAAGCAGCAAATTTTTGCCACATCTTTTGCATATATAAAATCCCTAATAGCACTTCCATCTCCCCATACACTCAAGGGTGATTCTCCATTTTCTATTCTAGTTATTAAAGATGGAATTACCATACAAGTTTCTGGATTAAAATTATCTCTTTTACCAAATACATTTCCCGGTCTAATAATACTAACCCTGTCCCATCCATATTGTATTTTATAAGACTCTGCTTGAAGCTCTCCCATCCGTTTTGCCCATCCAGCAAACCAATCATTTTTTGAAGGGTTGAGTTTCCACAAATCATCTTCTGGGGATTCAAAATTACCGTAAACACCAATGCTACTTGTATACAAATACCACCCCACATCGTTTATTCTGGCTGCTTCCATCATATTTGAATTAAATTGAAGCATAGGAACAAAGAAAGAAGCTGGTTTCTCTTTGGTCATTACTGGAGATCCTTTGACTCCAATCATATTAAAAACTATGTCAATTTTTTTACATATTTTTTTACAAACCTCAAAACTTCTCAAATCTTCTTGAATATATCGAACTCTATGATCAAAAATATTTTTATCAATAGAAGCCACGGTAACAATAGCTCCTTTTTCTAACAGGAGATCAACAACTTCTGCGCCAATCATTCCTGTCCCACCAGTTACTAAAACTTTTTTATCTTTAAACATCTTTGCACTCCCATGTGATTAGTGATTTATCTTTGGTTTTCATAAATGGATAAAAATTTTCTATCGTATACTGCTGACTTCTTTTGTATCCATTTTGAGCTATCGTTTTATACTTGTCCCAATTTTCAGTAATGTCTTTAATCTTTTCTGGCAATTCATCTTCATTTTCAAAATATACAAATTCTTTGTTTTCAGTATAAAAATCTTCTATTAATTTCCATTCATCTTTTCTACAAAGGATTAGTGACCCACAGGATGCCGACTCATGGACTCTAACTTTAAATTGAGGAGCAATATGAGATCCGTGAGAACCATAAAACGCAGGGTGGTTAAAACCATTAGCAGATAAATTTTTCTTATGTTTATTTTCTACAGATATCCAATTATAACACAAAGAGATCTTGCACTTCGATACGGCTTTCAATTTATCTTCTGTTGAAATTATTTTATTCGCAGACGTTGCATGTGAACCATGCGGTCCAAAGCTAAAAAATTGATGATTGAATTTTTTGAGAGCGAACAAAGCTTTGTCTTGTTCTGGTACATGAATTCCACCGAAATAGCATACGTCATGTTCTTTTGTGTCATTGTGTGTTGAACTGTAATTCGTAAATGCAAATGGAAAGTAAATAAATTTTTCTTCTTGAAAATACTTGTTAGCTATTTTGCAGGTATATTTGCAAACACAATAAACTTCTGTAAAATAACGATAAGCCTCCATATTAAATGGTTGTGCGAATTCACATGGTGACCACACATTTATTAAGCATCTTCTTTTTGCATCTTTATATCTGTTTAATAACGGACGATTTTCCAAAGTATGAAAGCCGTTAAATATGATTAAATCTTCTTCATCATTAATATTTTCAAATGATTTATTTATATAAGGGGTGAGACCTAAAGTGTAGTCTCCACTAAAATCATTTACTATTTTCATATTGTTCTTGATATTCCTTTTTAATTTTTTTGAGTTCTTTTGGGTATTCTGTTGTCCATTTTCCTCTATTAATTGCAGATGCAATATGAGGAATAATATCAGAATCAAAATGAACCATACCTCTTTTGGGTTCATTATTATAATAACACAGTCCTTTAATATTTAACTTCCTGCATACATCTTGAGCTAGAACCTCCAAATGTCCTCCTGTATCCCCTTTGGCTCCGATCTCGGATGGAGGACAATTCTTATGGATGTTTAAAAAATCAGCGGTCTTACAGAAAGACAACGTCTGAGAAAAATTGTTTCGGCATGTCTTATCAATAAGAAACAATTGAGGTCTGACCTCGAAATAATCCTCCATGTCCGTATGAACAAATTTTATAAAAGAGTAAACGTCTCTTTCCAATATGGCAAGTAGCTCATTCATTTTTTTTAAATTCGCCTTGTCATAAAATAAATAATCTTCGTTGGCATACAATATAACATCCTCGTTGACCTCGCCCAAGCACTTAATCATTTGATCTCTGTAATTGTCTTGATCATTGTATCGTATAATCGAAGCATACGATGGAACGTTTAAAATCTTATCAGCAAAGACGTAAACACGATTAAAATAATCAACCCCAATATATTTCTCCATGCAAAAGAAAAATATCTTAAGACATTCCTCGTTGGAACTATGGGTATTGATGACTAAAGCGGGTTTCATTTCTTTTGGGTAAACATAAATTCGGAAATGTCCCTGTAATCTGGGTCTTCTATTTGGTCCTCCGCGTGTTCTGGATAAACACTTAATAACATTAACCCACGCGCCGCCCATTCTGGGGTGATGTATGAATTGTAACCCATGTCATGAATCGCGTCCATTGAATAAGGGGTTGTTTCCGTGCGTCCTGACCATCTTAATCTTTTTAACGCTTTATAAGCATTTAGATTGTCGGTGAGGATCATTCCTCCCTTGCCAATTTTTAACGGTTTTTTAATGCCAAACGAAAGACATATAAGGTTGCCGGGAACATACATGTTGCTTGTTAGTCTTTTGGCTGCGTCAATGATAGGGTAAGGGTTAAGAGAATAAATTCCTTTCCACTCCCTGTCCTCTAACACCAGCTTGCCCCCCGCTTGCTTGATTGATTGAGCTACTGATACATATGTTCTCTTGGGAATACGAACTTCATTACCCTTGACCTCGAAATAATCACAGCACATACGAATAGCATTAGTACAATTATCTACAGCGACAGCGTACTTGGCTCCTGTGTACTCAGCCATATTGGCTTCGAACATTTCTACTATTATTTGTGGGTTAATCATTCTCTTTTCGTTTTAACATTGGGCGAAATGTAATCGGCTGCATGATCCAACCAGCTTTCTCAAACGACTTGATTGAGGCTATATTGTCGGGCTTGACTGTCGCGCTCAAATAATCTTCTTTGCTGAATTTTCCCGTATAAAGCTCTATCATCTTGGACCCGTAACCTTTACCTGTGCAATCTGGATGGATGGCTAATCGAACGTCCCGTTGAACCTCACCGATAAAGCCAACATCCATTCCCTTAACCGATGCTATAAAATAACCCTTTCCATTTTCCGACATGAACAATTCATGAGTCTCGCTGTCAATCAACTCCGCATCCATGAATCCATCTTTGCCCTCGTTACGAACTTGCAGTATAAAATCCCAATCTCTGTATGTGGCTTTCCTTAATTCCATATGTCTACCTCTGGTATCACGATGCCTCTATTCCAATACATGTTTAGATAATGACGATAGTAACAGCCTTTTAATTTAAAATGATACCCTAAAGACGAGCCGACATCAATGTATTGATTTTCTGGAAACTCCTTATACAGTTCATAAATAGCGTAGTTGCTAAGGGTCGCTGCTGCGAATAAGAAGGTATGGTTTTTAATCTTATTCTCTCTGATCCAGCTTGCCATCTGTTCGATCTGATAGTAGTCATTGATCATACAGTTAGGGCCACAGGTAAAACTCTTCTTTACGTCGAATGGAAGGTCGCTAAGGTCGGCGTTCTCATTGGCCATTAAAACGATTTTCCTTTTGGCGAACTCAGGGATGATCTCCTTCACAAACCTTCCGTAGTTTCCATTAATCATGAGGTTGGAAAAGGAGAGATGCTGGTCGTCGCCCTCCCCATACAGCTCGGTGCAAAACTTCCACGAGCAGTCTCCATACGATGCGTTCTGGGGTGGGATGCCCTTGAAATAATTGTACTGACGGTGCTTGAACGCCTCGACCAGTTTTTTCTGGAATGACTCGTGCTTGTCTGGGCGAAACTCTTTTTGTTCTTCTGGCAAATAAGAACCGCCATGCTTCACGTCGTCACCATGCAAATCACCTTGGATAAAATGGTCCTTGGCTAACACCACTACGTTGTTCTGCAACACAGTAACCTCACCATCAGAGAACCTAGAGAAAGCAAACGGATCCCCAGATACAATCAAAGCTTTTATCTTATCGAACTCTCGTGTGAAATCTTTCATTTATAATTGTCCTTTGCCCACTCCCACATTCTCTTGATAGACTGGTCTAACCCCACTGTGCATTCATATCCAAGTTCGTTTTTAATCTTGTCCACGGATGGGCAGCGTCTTTTGGGTTCGTTCTCATACACGATAGGAGGCTGGATTATCCTAACCAAGTCCTTCTTCCCTGCGATACTCGCCACCCTGTTAGCTAGGTCCAACATTGGGATTTCGTTTTCAGGGTTACCAATGTGATAGAGAATGTCCTTACCCTTGGTGAGAACCTTGATACTTCCCGCCAAGAAATCTCCATACCAGCAGAATGCTCTGGTCTGATCGCCGGGGGCATAGACGTTGATTGGTTCTTCCCTGAGACACTTGGAAATAAAATTAGGCATCACCCTCTTGTCATCCTGTCTGAAATAACCAACGACGTTGAACGGTCTGATAATCTTACAGTCAAGGTTGAACTGATCCCTGAATACGTACGAGAGAGTTTCAATGTACATCTTGGTTACATCGTAACATGAACGCTTGTCAAGCGTCAAAGCTGTCGGAGTGCAATCCTCCTTGGTTGGAATGAATTCGGCTGGTGGTGTTCCCAATACCTCAGAAGACGAAAAATTCATCACGCGAGCATTGTGTTTCAAGGCTAGGGTTAGCACGTTCCTTGTCCCAATCGTTGATACATCCATTGTTTCGAGTGGGAACCTCTCGTAGAAATACGGACTAGCACAACCGCTACAGTTGATGATGAAATCAATCTGCTTGTTGTGTAGCTTGAGGTCCAATGGCATGATCAAGTCGTGATCAAGGTTGGTCAAATAAGGATCTTCTGGCTGCGTGGTCTTATCTCTACCCAAGAAATTATCAAGGGAGATGATGCGACATTTGTCGGTCAGTACGTTCTCGTTCAAATAAAGAAAATACTTAACATACAACGAACCCAAGAACCCTGCGCCGCCGCACACGAGGATAGTCTTACCCTCGAAATCGTACGTCTCCTCTTGGGTCTTGTTGTAAACCTCTTTGAAATCTCTCTTTAAATATTCAACCATTTTTCATTCTCCAGTGTCCAGTTGATTGTTCTTTCCAACGATTCTATGAAGGGCATGGGATGTGACCAACCCAATAGTTTCATCTTGTCTCCGTTCAGTGCATACCTGAGATCATGCCCCGGTCTGCTACTGTGGAAATCCACCATTTCATACTTTAATTCTTTTCCGACTGCTTTTGCGATAGCTTGTGCCAATTCAAGATTGTCCATCTCAATCTCACCCACGATGTTAAACCTACCTATTTCTGAATTGTAATTGTCCAATTGAGAGTCTACGTTATTAATGATGTAAAGAAGTCCGTCTGCTACGTTTCGAGCGTGAATGTAATACCTGCTGCCCGCCTTGGTCTTGGCTGCATTGCTGTGAATTGTCACACTTTCTCCTTTCAAAGCCTTCCTGATAACCATTGGAAAGAACTTCTCAGGATGTTGACGTTCTCCAATGACGTTCATTGTATTGGTAATGATGATGGGAAGCTTATAAGTATTTGAGTAAGACTGACACAGGCACTCTGATGCTCCTTTGGATGCCGAGTAAGGGTTGCCGCAGTTAAATCGATCCCCCTCTTTATAGTTTACCCCTTCTGGTGCTGAACCATAGACTTCATCCGTCGAAAAATAAACGAACTTCTCCAAATAATTCAAGCCTCTCGCATATTCCAACAAGTAAAGGGTCGAGTTTACATTGTTCTGCACGAAGGGTACTGGGTCGGAGATTGAGTTATCTACGTGGGACTCAGCAGCGAGGTGAAAAATATAACTGATATCACCCAACTCCTGCTTCAACCCTTCTGGGAATGGCATACAGAGGTCGGTGGTAAAAATCTTTACTCTCTTGTCATCAAAGGCTTTAATGTCTCTGATTCTGTCGTGACCAGAGCTAGCGTAACTCAGCTTGTCAATGCAGTAAATCTCCCAATCCGTATTCTTTAGAAAGTGTTCTAGGACATGATGCCCTACAAACCCGTTAGCTCCTGTTAGTATTACTTTTTTCATCTATGTATTTTTTGAATTCGTTTTCTGTATCATACCACCAAGAACTCGCCTTGGCTTGGTTCCTGTCCACATCTAAATAAAGGTCATTCCATTTCGGACCCTCGGGATCTGTAACCACCATGTCGTGTGGGATTGAGGATAATGCTCTTAATTTGTCACCGTCCTTGATAAGCTCTCTCCACTGGGCGAGTCTCTCTTCCAAGGTTCCCTGCGGCGGCTCACCTTTACAGAAAATACCAGACAGACCTACATGCATTGACCTAGCTTGGTCAGGCTTTAGGACGAACAGGTTATTGTTCTCCATGATGCGCTCAACTGCTCCGTCGTGATGGGTATGCTCTTGTGTGGACATTCTTGAGTCTCGAAAATGCGCCGAGTAATACCCCAAGGGATTCTGAAAGAAAATCTCTCTGGAGAAATGAGGCAGGAGGTATTTGTTAATGGCTTCCGCCGAAATAACAGAGAGCGAGCAGCACTGATAGTCTCCAATTAACAACTCTGGCTCACCTGTTAGCTCAGTCTCGGGTCTACGCTTGTGGGAAGCACCCATGATGCGAGGGTATCTTTTTAAATATGTGTCGTAAATATACTTATTAAATCGAATGTAATCTTTGGTGGGTAGAATGTCTTCTTCTCCCACGATAACAAAGTCGCAGGTTCTCTCCTTATACCCCGGCTCCAAATAAGCAGAGAGGATATTGTGGAATCCTGTGAGTGGGCAGCTCGGATGCTTGGGTTTGATTATTTGTTCGATCTCCACAGCTGGATTGATCCCTCTGTAGATGTTGAGAACGTCAGTCTGCTCAGGGTCGAACCCTTCTTCTGTGTGAATTTCAATCTTGTAGTCAGCAATCGTGTCGTCGGAAAACAGTTGCTCCAAATAAAGGAACAACAGATCAGCCTTATTGTATGCACATATCGCTATAACGTTTTTTGAATTCATTTAAAATTTTCTCAGCAGCTCTGCCGTCCCCAAATGGGCATGGCTTGTCGATTCTGTAATCAGACTTAAATTCATTAAAGAGACTGACTAACATGTCTGGATATTCACATAGGTTAAAAAATGAATTTAAACCGTCTTGTCTTTCTGTTGTTTTCCTACATACGATAACCCTCTTCCCCAGAAAACTAGCTTCCTCTTGAATGCCTCCGCTATCCGAAATGACAAATCTGCAACTTTTTAAAGTATTAATAAATTCTAAATGACTCATCGGGGGAACGACGGAAACCTTATTTAAAAGGTACTCGTATTTTTTTACATTGGGATTGGGGTGAATAGGAAGTATTAATTCCAAATCTGGATTTGATAAAGCCAAAAATTCAAGAACGTCAAAGTATTGCGCAATTTGTTTATGATTTTCTCTTCGGTGTAGAGTTATTAAGACTCTGTTACTGTACCACGGGACAACGTCTTTAATATTATCGAGGACAGTGTTTCCTACTACAGCAATATTATCCCAGATGCCTTCTCTGTTTAGATTTTTTTTGGCTGAAAGAGTGGGGCAAAGGTGTAGATTAGCCAACCTACTAACCATTTGTCTGTATCCCTCCTCGGGAAACGGGTTCTGAAGGTCGTTTGTTCGCAGTCCAGCCTCAAGATGAATGACCTTCTTTCCATTGTTAAAAGCCGCAATCGCCAGAGCCGCCACTGTCGCGGTGTCTCCTTGAACTAAAACATGCGTATAGTCTTTCATTATTTCATGGCTTCCTGCTACCACGAAACTAAATACTACGTCCAACCTATTTCCCGATCCAGATGGGGGGACAAGGAGAAAATGATCTGGTTTTTCATTGTCGATCATGTCCTTGTCGGTATGCTGACCGACGTGGAGAGTCCCGAAGTCTAACTTACCCTCGAACTCTTTAATCAGGGGCTTGACCTTAATGTATTCGGGGCGGGTTCCATAGCAGATCAGTAACTTCATGACAAATTATACTGAAACCAATATTCAAAATCCCCATCAATCATACCTTGCTTCTCGCATAATCCCTTTACGGCTTCGATTATAGAGCGCATAGGCACATCGAAATCATCTAACTTCACGCTGCTAATTTCTCTAACCCTACATCCATAACGAGAAAACTCAAGACCTTTCGCATACAGGGTTGGGTGGCTTTCTTTCAAATCTTCTTTCTTGCCGTAACATCTGGTTGTCGTCTTCTCAACGAATTTATCAAGAGCTTCCTCTTCTGAGTCCGCAGATATTAACAAATAATAATCCCTATATCCCTCGCCTGTTGCAAAATAGGTGAATGATCCTAAATATTTCATTAAATAATCTCGTCTACGACGCCAAGCTTCAATGCCTCGTCGGCAGTCATGAACCAGTCGATCTTTTTTTCTCTGTTTGCTTTGAGGATTGTTTTAGTGATTTTGGTTTTCTTCAATGTCATCTTCTCAAGCTCCCTCTGGAGACGCTTGGTTTCCTTGACGTCAATCTCCATGTCTTCTACCTTACCAAAGAATCCCGTGGATACCTGATGGTAAAGCGGCGTGGCGTTCTTGAATGCGAATCTCCTATGTCCATTGATAAGGATCATGAATCCGCACGACATCGCTGCTCCTGTGGCAATGGTATGAACTGGGGTGATTGAGTTCTCCATGTGTCCAAGCAGACCAAAACACTGGTAGACCGCGCCGCCGTAGCTATCAATGTAAAGTTTGATCGGCTCTGGCGTATAAGTTAAGCCATAAACCTTCATTAATTTCTCATTGATCCTGTCTGATTCATTGATCTCCGTGATCTTTGAAGCTATTTCCTTCATGTTTTCCTGCTTCACCTGACCGGAAAAGAAGATTTCCCTGTCTGCTATGTCTAATTCAATTTTCATATTATTTTTTACCCAAAGCTAAATAATTAAACCCCTTATCCCAATAATTCTTGAGATTCTGTCCAAAATGCGAGCCATGATAATTGCAGGAAATCGCTACCTCGTCCACTCCGAATGCTTCTGCCGACTCCTTCTGACTGCCCCAGAGGGATGTGTCTCCTTCTGGGTGCGGCGGGACGTATGTGTTTAATCCCAAATATTTCTGCACGGCGTAAGATAAATGAACGTCCTCTCCAGAGAGAGAATGGAATGGTACCTGACCCTCTCGCCAAAATGCCCCAAGCATCTCTCGATCAAAGAACCAACTGTGTCCAACAATATCAACCTGCTCTGTCTTCTCGTTAGGATTCGCCCAACCGTGCCGCAAATAACTTCTGTAATCAAGGTCTTTAAAAATCACACCAATAGTTCCGTATACCCCTCGCTGCTTCTCGGATTCTATTAAGCAGTTCTCCAGCCAACGGTGACCGGGAATTGTGTCGTCGTCAAACAAACAAACGTAATCACTAGTCGTATTCAATGCGAAAGCGAACCTCGCCCATACGCCCCAATTATAGTTGGAGATGCAAGTGTGATAACCATGCTCAGACTCGTGCAGTGGATAGAAATCTGGAAGATCCCCCTTGTTCTGCCAGATAAGAATCTCATTTGGAACAATCGACTGCTGCTTCAATGCTTCAAGCTGAATCTCTAGCGTGTCAGGCCGCTTGTACCCATTGAGAACCACTGATACCTTACTCGCCATCTTTCAATTGCTCCTCGATTATATCCAATATGTCGTCTCTTTTGTCCCACATTTTTTTTATAAGTCCTTTGCCACTTAATGAATAAAAATCTTCATGGTATGCGCCAGTGAATTCGTTTGTTATTACTGATAGGTTCATCATCTTCGCTTCCAATGTTACTCGGGACAACGTCTCAGGAGTCTGAGGGAAAAACACATACAGTGAGTAACGAGATAGACTGGTTAAGAAGTTAAAATATTCTTGTTTTGGAATTAAATCATACGCAATTTGATATCTATCGCAGAATTGAATGGAAGCATTCTTACCTTTTACCCAGCTATCGTCATCAAGAATGGCAGCTCGTCCGTTCTTATTTGTATGAGATAAAGCGTCGAGATGTTCCAAAGCTCTCTCTGCCCACAGGTTGCCTGAGAAGTTTTCAAGATTGTTAAGATTAATATTCTTGTTGAATATGTTAAGCTGTAACTGGCTTTGGACTAAAACTTTGACTGCTCCTTTGTAAAAATCCTGATGGATAATCTTGTCCGACGGAGCGATGCAATCTCGATATTCTGCTGGGTTACGGGTTGACAAGAACTTGTAATCGTGTTCAATGATGATGTATTTTTTATCACTTAAAAAGGTTTTTGCTTCTTCCGAAATAAAATAGAAATTAGAAATGATATAAATGTCGGCATTGACTTCTTCAGATGCTAAAAGCTCATTGAAAGAGTTGGTCTTCTTATGTAGAACATCGTGTTTCCTATCCTCTAATAGCCCTTTTAAAATATCATCGTTCGACTCTGCGCCGCCGGGGATCTCACTATACAGAAAATCAGAAACTAATACGACCTTCATCTGTTCGATAGTCTGGCTTGGAAGGTTTTTTCTTTACCCCCGACATGATACTTGTAAGTTATCTGAGTGAATGGCATCTTCGCTCTTTTGAATTCATTGATTTTCTTGTAAGTGAATGCAATATTCCAATCCTCTGGAAATACAAAAGTATATTTAGCTGACCCGTCTGCCTCAATCGATTGCAAGCTGCAAATCTGAAGTCCGTCGTCAGCCTCGCTCATCGCGTTGCCTACTTTCAGGTATTCTGGATCTGTCTTCGTTAAGTGTACGTGTTCTTGTGCGGATGATCTTAAATCGTAAGTCCTAATCTTACCTGCTTTGTCCCTGTCTAAAGAGTGAAAGAATACGGTCGTTACATCGTAGGTAATGCTATCTTCCCCAATAAAATAACCATAGAACGTCTTTATTTCCTCGTCCTTAGCGATATCCTTGTCAGCCATGAAGCAGAAAAGCTGATCGTCAATACGCCAGCTTGCGTTGTTGAATGAGTTTGACGTATTGTAAATTGGTCCGTTACCCAGAGGGAGGACAGTCCATACGATGCGTTCACCCATGAGGTCTGGGGACGGTGGACTCCACTTGAAATAATACTTCTCAGGCAGCTTAAACTTTAAGTTCTGTCTGAGGTTAACCAAATATTTTGCACGATCCGCTAATAAATTCTCGTCCTCAAGCATGTTCATTAACTTCTCTCCATACTTAGTGAACTCGGGGAACAGGACAAATGGAATCTCTTCTAGGACTTCTCCTTTGTTGATTTTGTCAGTAGCAAATACTCCATAACCCTCGACAGGTGACAGCCTAACCTCCGTACGCCTGCAATTGTGTAATACTTGTTTCATTATGCTGAAAAATGTTCCTTTTTCGCTACGTTGCGATGCTTGTTAGGATGTTCTACCTTGGTTTTCTTCTCGTATTTTTTTACGGAGGCGTCTTTAATTACGTCCACTCCTTCAGATTTGGTCCTTTTATCGCTCATTTCTTGGCTGATATCCCACATGTCACCGACTGTCATCTTCTTGTTCGTCTGGCGCATGAACGAGTCCTTGTCGTCGCCACCGCCGAGAGCAATATCAACTGCTGCATTGGGGACGGTGAAGACTCGGGTCCACTCGATGCCATCCTCGTTATAGACGTGGACGTCCAACATCTTCTGATAGACTTCTTTGATTTCTCCTTTAGGGCTTTGGAATAAATATAAAGGCATTATGCGTATAGATCAAAAATTGTTTCTGTTTTTAACTTATCTTTTCCGAAGACAAACTGGTTAGTGTTTTGCTCTTCATCCGCCTTGAAGAAGCTTTGTTCGAAACCTTTCTCCTTCATGGAGTCAATCAAGGTGGTAATATCGCTGGGTCCGTTAAAAAAAGCTTCTCCGCAAATATATTCGAAGTCTTCAATTTTTGTGCTTGACTTTAACAAATCGATGTCGTAATTCCTCGTGTTTAATTTCAAAAAATTGGGTTGCTCTGGTAAAGCTCCTACAATATGGTCGAACTCAGAGAAAAATCCTTGATCGAAGTCCTTAGTCTCTGGGGTCGCCAGTTTTATATAATTAAAATCGAAAAACTTATCCTCTGTGTCTGGGTGGGCTATCTTAATAATAGCGTGGCTATTCCAAATTCCTTGATTAAAAGGAATGACTACGGCTCTAAACGGTTCGATGTTCTTTAATAGCATCTCGTAATTAGGCTTGTAAGGCTCGTAGCAATAAATTCTCTTCGCTCCTTTCATTGCACAGGTCATTGCAAAATAACCACAGTGCGCCCCCACATCCATCATGACGCAGTCCTCTGGTAGCGTTTTGATTCTGTAAAAATTAGAATAGCAAGTCCTGTCTAATACGAGCTGGTCGTTGGTGAATGCCCTAGTTGTTATTTCTGGAACCATGTTCATATTAATTTAAGCGTTGCTTCAACCATCTTCTCTGAACTGAAGTCCTGTTGCAACTTCAAGCCCTCCTTGTTCTCGCGGTCGGCCTCTACTCTCTTGATTGCTTCTTCGCACCCAGAAATGAAATCGTCCTCGTTGAAGTCGAATATCTGCCCTTGGTTCCAAGGTGCGCCCTTGTGAAAGAAGAATCCATCTTCCGAATCGATCTTGCCTGATGGCTCAACAAGTATAGCGTTCTTCTTATTAGCCCACTCTTTATAACCGTGTGCATTGAGAATAACTGCATGCTTGCCGAGCGCGGTCATCTGGAACTCGGGAAGACCCCAACCTTCGCCACCGCTCATCCCAATTACTACATCGCAGGAGCGCAAATAATCAGCATACAAATTGTTCTGAACCATATGCCCGTAGAACTGGACGTTGAATACTTTTTTACCCTCAGTTAAATGATGGATAATTTTTTGATATTCTTGTTCTGCTTTTGGGAAGAAGCCGTTGTAAATAGCTGGCTGCAAGAAATACTTAGTATTGTTTCCAAATTTCTTGATCCACGCCTTAATTGCTTTTTCGTGATGCTTGCGTTTCTCGAACTTGCCAGAGATGTTGAACGTGATTCTTCCGTCCTCAATTCGTTTCTCTCCTGCGCTCCCAAAATTATATTTGTCGAAACCCAATGGGATGTAGTCAGACTTAATTCCATACTGTTCGAATACGGACTGCGTGTATTTCGACGAGAAAGCCATTCTATTGTTTCGTGCTACGTTAATTTCTGGAGGGGTAGGAGAGTCCAGTTCGTAGAATGAGAGCAGTAACTGGTTCTCGGAAATAGATTCCATAGAGCCGTTCAAGTGCCACAATTTAAAGGACGGTATTTTACGAGAGTGCTTCTCTAATCCTGCATTTAAAAGCTTATTAATCGACTGCTCCAACTCTTGGTTCGATTCTTGAGCAGATAAGTCGGCTTGTCCAACTAAGAACATTTTGGTCAGGTCGGCTGTTCCCTTGAACCTCTCGTAATTTTCGAGGTAAGTCTTTAAAAATAGGATGCTGGTCTGTCCAAACGACACTCCGTTTAGAGGTAAGTGGGCTGTAAATTCTTTCATAGATTATTTTTGTCTTTGATCTTCTCTTTGAGGATTTTTAATACCTTGTTATGTAGAGAGATGGCCGTCTGAATAGAAATATTCATTTTTTTAGCAATGACTTTCCAAGTCTGCCGCTTGCCAGAGAAGTATCGGAGGGTTATGATCTTTCGAAGCCTCTCGTCTGAGACGCTATCGTAACAATACTTCAGGTTCTCATACTGATAGGGATCGACATCGGTATCATAAGATGACTGTTGGCATCCTTCGATAAAATCTTTGAGTTCTTGGTTGTCAAAATTAACCAAGAGACGACGAGAGTTAATGGAGTTAAGGCAGATGTACCTTGCATAATTGCCAATCCAAGTTGAAAGCTTAGTCTTCTTCTCCGGTTTAAAATTGGAGGCACACGTCCACAGAATGTAATGCTTTTCTTCGTATAAATCCTCTGGATGGACACCTGACGCTTTCAACGCAGCAGTATACTTATGACATATCCTATAAAAAACATTCTCGTATCTACGGCACAGTTCGTTAAAGCTATCGTTGCAACTGTTGCTTTTGATGGCTTCAATTAGTTTTTCGTCATTTAATTCCCTGAGTTTCATTTAAATAATCTACTAAATCATCGACGTACTTGTCTAATTTAGATAGACTATTGCCAACCTCGCCCCATTCAATTTTAAAATCAGCCTTGCCAATCAAAATCTTGTCATTTGTTTTTTCTTGTTCGTTCGGAGCCTTGGTGAAGACTCTTCGTAATTTTATTCGACCATCCAAATCTATACTAACTGATTTTAATTTGTATTTTTTTAAATGAATTAATTTACCGCCATTGTCTTTCAGCCAATCTGCTTCGTCGTGCGGGTAATTTTCGTCATCATACCTGATATCAGTCACAATTGCCCATCCTCCTGCTTCCCTGATTCTGAGAATTTCGTCTGCGACCAGACCTGTCCAATGGGTTCCGCGAGTAAGCTCCCTTCTGACTCCTCCCCAAGCGACCATCAGAGGACGGTAAATTTCTTTCTCCGCGCCTTCCAAAAGTGCTATCTCCTTTCCGAACACATCCTTAATTACTGGAGCCATCTCCTTTTTTAATTCGTCAGCCAATGCTACTCTCCTAGATTGACAACTTGCCCTTTCCAATAGCGCACGACAGAGCGTGTCTTTCCCAGACTGGGCAAAACCCGTGATGCCAATAATTCCGTTTCCGTTTAATTTTTTCATATTAATTTCTATTTACAAATTCCCTTTTGCGCTCCCTAAGCCCCGCTTACCCTTTAGGCTGCACCTCTCCTAACACACAGTTAAAAAAATAACTGGCATTAGAAGAGTAATACCCAATGAGTATACACCTGACTTTCGTCATACGAGTCTTCTTGGTGTGCGCCTATAACATTCGCCCGCCTCATCCCTTTACGTAGGGAACCTCGATCTCTTCTCCGTTCATCTCTGTAGACTTATCTGGAGACATCAATGAAAATTACTCCTCATTTCAGCGTATGGCCCGCGTTACAGTTTGCTCCTCTGCCATACGATTTTTTATTTGTTAAGCAATATTCAATCGGGATACCAACCCCACGGGTCAATGTTTCAGAACTCCGTCGCTTGTCAACGTCTGCAAAAAGCAGATGGTATTCTTAATATTACAATGTCTTTCATTAATTGTCAAGAAAAATTGTTGACAATCAGAGATAAATGCCCCAGTATTAGGGAATTGTTATGATATTTGTATTATTTTTATTAATGTTTGTATTTGCTTGTGAGTTTTTCTCCACTTTGTTCTATAATAAAGACAGACGGGAAAGTCTGTGGAAATATTTTGAATAAATGGAAGTTTTAATTTTAATTGGATTAACGGCGGCGGTGATCTGTTTCATTTTGCTGGATACAGATGCGCCAGAGATGTATTTAAAATTGTTTAATAAGGGCAACAAACTTCTTCATCCCACAGGCGTTGACGCCTCCTTCGATCTCCCGACAAGACTAGGAATGAAATACCCCGACAGTTTTTTCGTCTCGCTTATTACCTGCGGAACCTGCCTGTCCGTCTGGGTTGTTTCCGTTTTCTGTCTGATCGCAGGGATTTTCAGTGTAATGAAGATCGGAGCAGCAGTTTTCGTAGCGTGGGTGGCTTATTTTTCCCTGCTTCTGTTATTGAAAGCGTTGAATCATGAATAAACAAATAGAAGAACGATTTGCAAATCAGCAAAAGGACTGGGATTTTACCACGGTCATTGACGGAGAAGTGTTTAGCAACAAAGAGCTAAAAGAAAGTTTCGAAAAAGAAATTGAAGCCTCCGACGCAAAACTGAGAGAGCAAGAGACCGAGGAAAAGGCTGCTAATCCGCCAGCCGAGCCAGAAGAGGTGACAGAAATCTTGGAAGAAGAATACGGAGTGTCCGATGATCCCACAAATAAAGAGTTCACCGGCCTTGAGGATTTTAATTCTTGGTATCTTTCAAATAAAGATGAGTTTTCAGAAGCGCAGAGACAACCCTTGGACTCAATCGTAGCAGCACAAGAGGTCATTGGGAAGGGCTGCTCTTGCAAAAGGAGGCAGCGAGCGGAGGCAGCACAGGGATATTACAAGCAAGCTCTGTTGGCTAATTACGATTTGGAGAACGATTTAATCCCGGCGATCTTAAAAGCGACTGGCAGGGATAGAATTGAATTTAAATTAAACGGAGAATCCTTCATCGTACACCCAAAATAATTGGGTTGGAAAAAAAGTTGATTGATTGAGATTTTGCTTTCCTTTTGGTGAAATTTGTCGTAGTATATTCTAGTCTACCAAGACGAATAATACGCATGACCAAATTTACAAACGAATTTTCAGAAGAGGTGTGGGCAAATACCTACAAAATCGACAATGAAGCGACACTCCAAGACACTTTCAACAGGATAGCCAAGGGTTTATCTGCTCTCGAAAAGAACAAGGAAAAATGGGAAAAGATTTTCGGAGAACTGCTTAGTGATTTTAAATTCGTCCCCGGCGGCAGAATCCTTTCTAATATCGGAAGAGAGAATCTTCAAACGACTTTATATAACTGCTTCGTCTCTGCCGTTCAAGACCTGAATATCAAAGACCCTGACTCTATCGAGGGTATTTACGCTATGCTTGCCAAGCAAGCACAGACTCTTAAATCTGAAGGTGGTTACGGTGTAAATGGCTCTTGGATTAGACCAGAAGGATCTTACGTCCAAGGCATCGCTTCAAGAACTCCCGGCGTTTTAAAGTTTATGGAGCTTTGGGATAAGTCGTCGGAGGTAATAACGTCTGGATGCGTGAAAACATTGGACGAAAGGCGACCCGGCGAGAAAATTAAAATTCGAAAGGGCGCACAGATGTTAGTTCTTGAAGTTTGGCATCCAGAAATCGAAGAGTTTATTATTGCAAAGCAAACCCCAAATAGATTGACGAAATTCAATATGTCGGTTGGTGTAACCGAGGGGTTCATGGACGCAGTTCAAAAGAATGCTGATTGGGATTTATGTTTTCCAGACACAACACATACCAATTATAAGAAGACTTGGAATGGAAACATCGAGAAGTGGAGGTCAGACGGGAACCCCGTCATCGTTCACAAGACTATCAAAGCAGTTGACCTTTGGAATTCCATAACGAAAGCGACATATGATAAAGCCGAACCGGGCATCCTTTTTATTGATCTTTGCAATGAGTTAAATCCTATTAATTACGCAGAGGATGTTCGCTGCACGAATCCATGTGGGGAAATTAACATGTCCACGGGGGTATGCTGCTTAGGTTCGTTAAATCTCACTCAATACATTATTTATGGAGGAAAGAAGCCCCGGTTTGATTATGAATCTTTTGAACGAGACATTCCCATCGCAATAAGAGCATTGGATAACGTCCAAGACGTATCAAAAGCTCCGCTTAAAGAGTATGCTGACTCAGTTAAAAATAAGAGAAGGATCGGTTTAGGAGTGATGGGTTTAGGATCTATTCATTTTATTTTAGGAATCCCCTTCGGCTCCAAAGAGTCAATGAGTTTCATATCTAAATTATTCAAAGTAAAATCAGAGACGGAAATTCTAGCGTCGGCTCTTCTGGGGAAGGAGAAGGGGAACTTTTTACAGTTCGATAAGAGCAAGCATTTTCAAACTCATTGGTGGAAGAAACTCAAGATTTCAAAAGAGGTTAAAAGTCAGGTAGAAAAAATTGGTTGCATGAGAAATAGCCACCAATCAATGAACGCTCCGACAGGAAATACTGGCATCTATGCAAATAATGTATCGGGCGGCATCGAACCAGTGTTTATGGCTGAATACATTCGTTGGTCTATTGTAGACGAGAAGACTCAGTCTGTTTTGAGGGCAGAGGGGTTTGAGTTTCCGCTTGTTCATAAAGGGCAGTGGTTTGAAACGGATCTGATGAAGTTATCCAAAAGAGGGGATGATCCTGTTTTGGTCGGGGAGTTCAATGGTCAAAAATACGAGATAGATAAAAGCAGAGGCTTGACCAAGGCTACCTTGATCCGAGACTATGGATGGGAAAAGGTTCTGGAGGTGTATAGCTCCGAGGACGTTGACAGAATGAACAAGGAGGAGATTTTCAAGACCACAGAGAATCTTTCTGTTCAAGAGCATCTTGATTCATTAGCAATTGTTTCCCATTACACAAACCAAGCTTGCAGTAAGACGGTGAACGTCCCAAATAAGTATCCATACGAAGATTTCAAAGACATTTATTTAACAGCTTGGAAGAGAGGCATTAAAGGCATAACAACTTATCGAGAAGGGACAATGTCTGCCGTGCTTGAATCCAAAAACGCGAACAAGGATAATTCAAATAATATAGTAGAGACTCGCGCCCCGAAAAGACCAGAGTCATTAAGAGCAGAAATTTATCCTGTAAAATACAATGGTGAAAATTTATATGTTGCCCTTGGCTTCTTGAAAGATGGTTTGTATGAAGTGTTCGCTGGTATAAATCCAGACAAGGACATTAAAAAGTCGGACGGTAGCATTTTCAAAAAGTCACGAGGCAAATATGTTTTCAACTGTGACGATGGGACGGATTACAATCTCCACAATGGACATTCAAATGAAGACGCGGACAGTATTTGCCGATTGCTTTCTAGTTCTTTGAGGCACGGTGTTCCGTTGGGATTTTTGGTCCAACAACTGGAGAAGACTAAAGGAAGCTTGGCTAGTTTTTCAAAGGTAATTTGTCGCGTCATTAAAAAGCACGTCAAGGACAACACAAAAATCTCTGGAGAGGACTGCCCTACTTGTGGCAACGAATTGATTCGAGAAGCGGGGTGTAAATTGTGTAAGACCTGTGGGCATTCGGTATGCGGATAAAACCCGTGTAACATATTAATATGGACGGGATTATTTTATTCCTCATTGTTCTTAGTGTTTTCGTGTTTGGCACTATTGGGACTGCCACAGTTTATCATTTGGTAGATTGGGAAGCAATTAAAAAGAATAAAAATACCAAAACCCGCTCCATTCTCCTCAAAAAATCAGCCGACAAAGCTCGACGTAGAAAAAAGTTCTTGACTTCCCGTTAAAGACGTGCTAGTATTGGGGCATCATGAACAACAAAAAAATGGACTTCTGGATCGAAAACGGACTCAACGTGCTTATGACTGGCAAGCACGGTGTCGGCAAGACCGCCCGCGTTTTAGAAGCATTCAACAGGAACAAGCTCAACTGGCTTTACTTTTCAGCCTCTACGCTTGACCCTTGGGTTGATTTCATCGGGGTTCCCAAAGAGAGAATAAGTGAGAACGGTGAACCTTATTTGGATCTTGTTCGTCCCAAGCACTGGGCTAACGACGAGATCGAGGCAATCTTCCTTGACGAATATAACAGAGCGCATAAGAAAGTGCGTAACGCGGTCATGGAATTGATTCAGTTCAAATCTATCAACGGCAAGAAATTCAACAACCTGAAGATGGTCTGGGCGGCAATTAACCCTGATGATGACAATGACGGTGATGAGAATGCCTTGCAGTATGATGTTGAACCCTTGGACCCCGCCCAGAAGGACAGGTTTCACATCTGCATAGACATTCCCTACAAGCCAGAGCGCAAATATTTCTCCGACACTCACGGTGAAGAAGGGGTCAATGCGGTTGACTGGTGGAACGATCTGACCAATAAGCAGAAAGACTTAATCTCTCCGCGTCGTTTGGATTATCTTGTCCAGATGTTTAAGTTGGGAGGCAGCTTGAGAGACGTTGCTCCACCGGGAGTTAATATCAGCAAGTTGGTGCAAGAGTTGTCACAGGGTTCTTACAAGAAGAACATGATGGAGGCTTTCTCGACAAAAGACCCTGCAAAAGCAGCGTCATTCATTAAGATACCAAATAATTACGACAACACCATTGAAGAAATCACGAAAAAAAGAGATTTGATGGACTTCTTCTTTCCTCATATCGACGACGAGAAGATTACTGCATTGGTATCCTCAAGAAAGGATGTCGTAGAATATTTGAAGGAGAAAATCGAAGAGAAAGAGGAAGAGAATATTAAGAAAAAGAATAAGAAGAATAAGAAGGACACGAAGGACAAGAAGAAGATGCCGTTGGGAATGCCCGCTAAGACAGCTCCTGTCAATGCTGCAAATTATCATGAGAAAATTCACTAAATCTGAATACTTAAAGATCCACCGTGAAATGGAAGAATTTCACGGAATCTTTGGGCAGCTTTGGACATTGGGTCGTCCTGAATTTGACGAGAGTATCGAGACGGCATGTGTTGGATTCGATAAGACTGGCGAGTGCATAGCTTTTAAATTCAACCCTGACTTCTGGAACGACTGCTCCGACGAGAAGAGGAAGTTCGTTATTGCCCACGAATGTCTGCACGTCATTTACAATCACGGCTCCCGAATGCGGAGCCTTAACAAACAGAAAGCTAACAAAGCTGCCGATATTGTTATTAACCACGGATTGGTTGACCACTTCGGTTTTGACATTGACGAAATTGATCCTATTGAAGAACCACCACAACAGGTTCTCGACAAGCATCCTGAATTAGTAGGGCAGAAATCCAGACAGTATTGCTGGAAGGACACGGTGTTTAAAGACCCCTCAAAGATCAAGGATAACAAGTCAATGGAATATTACTACAAGATGCTGGAGGACGGCGAAGGCAAAGGTGGTGAAGGTGGAGCGTCTGATGGTAACGGACAGCTCGTTGACGGACATGAATATCTTGACGGATTCTCTGCTGAAGACATGAAGGACATCTCGGAGGCAATTAGAGAGAGTCTTAGCGAGGAAGAAATTAACAGCTTAGTTGATAAAGTGGAGGCAATGGAGAACGACGAAGACGAAGATACAGGAGACAAGTCCAAGCCGGGAGGCAAGATGGCTGGTTCAGTAGCAGGAGGAATGACGAGGCAATTAAAAATTGGACGAGTCAAGAAGAAAAGAAAATGGGAAACCGTTATCAAGAAGTGGTCTAAAAAGTATATCAAGAGTGACATTCAGGATAAGGAACAGTGGGCGGTTATGAATCGTAGGTTCTCCATGCTGCCGAAGGACATGTTCCTTCCGACTGAAATAGAAGTTGAAGAGAACTTTAATGAGAAAAGAAAAATTAAGGTCTGGTTCTTTCAAGACACGTCTCAATCATGTTCTCACTTGGTTGATCGTTTTTTTAAGGCAGCAATGTCTTTGCCAGAAGATCGGTTCGATGTAAAGATGCACTGTTTCGACACAAAGGTTTACGAAACCGACTTGAAGAGTCAAAAACTCTACGGGTTTGGAGGAACGACTTTTTCTTGTATTGAACAATACGTCCAAGCGCAGAACGGCAAGTATCCAGAAGCAGTATTTGTAATTACTGATGGCTATGGAAATATAGTTAATCCAGAAAAACCTGAGAAGTGGTTCTGGTTCATTGACGGTGATCCGTATCTGATTCCGAAGGAGAGTCAACACTTCTTGCTTAAAGATTTTGAATAAGCGAACAAAGAAATGCAAGGCATGTGGCAGCGTGATGCTATTTTCCTATCAAGTCTGCCCTGCCTGTGGGTTCTGCGGATTATATCTCAGCAAGACTGACTTAAAAGAAGCAATTAAAAAGCATAAAAAAACGTTGCAGCCCAACGACTAGAGGAGTTCTAGTTCATGATAAGCGTCGTCGAGAGAGTAAAATCTTTCGTCGGCGTTTTTTTTGTCTTGACAGATTAAGAAGTTCGTTGTATTATATTAATATGGGGATGAAAGGAATCGACATTGGTGTTGAATCTTGTATTGCGTGTCGAGGATTCAGTGGGCCTCGTAAAAAAACTGAAACGAACATAAACGGCACAAGCCTTAATACGCTTCGTAACGACATCGTCGTTGCAAATGAAGCATTTGTCGTAGCGTAAGCTACCCGTCCAGTGGATGACTTCCGCTATTTTATTGGACGCTATTAGTGGAATAAGTGAGTTAAACGTCTGAGTGGCTCATCGAAAATTAAGGACTTAGGTAACTGAGCGTTTGTTAATGCAGCGCGGTCGCCAAGATTAAAATTAACTACACACGTAGAGTACTTTTGGATATATGCAATGGACCCGACTTTCGAATGTCGGCATCTCCACCAATTTAGACACGAACGAAGGACGACTCAAGGCGGCGACCATCGAGTCAGACTAATAAAGAATTAAAATCATTACATTTTTTCAAACCACAAAAAATATCCGATGAGACATTCTCTTTGGAAAATATCTTAAAATCTTTATCATTTAGACTTTTACCCACGCTGAAAGAATCATTATAGTATCATACATGAGTACGTTTTCAATTAAATTCGAAGGAAGCCAATGCGAATTACCCAAAGAGTTCGAAAAAGAAGGAGAACTGAACTGGGACAATAAGACTTTTTTCTCTGCTGATGAATTCGCCTTCTTGTGTGAAGACGGACGATGGACCGAGATCAATTTTGATAGCTATAACCAGATGTATAGCGAATACCAAAGGCTTAACGATGAGGGCGATACCGAAAATGTCGAGCTGAGAAGACTGAATGATTTTACAGGCGAGATATCATTCGTATCGTTTACCCCTCAGAAGGACAGTGATTATGATTTAATTGCGGAGTTTAGTGCTGTGGTTATTTACGGAAAGTTAGATAAGGTCGAGTTAATTCAGGCGAAGAAAGTAGATAACAGCAAAAGAAAAAGATACAATGCGGAACTTTTAAGACAAATTAAAATAGATGCGGAAGTTATTAATAAATGGTGGTTCAAACCTTACTCCGTTTATTCTCTCTTTCTGAGAGGCATCTCAATGGCGGTTATATTTATCTGGCAGGTTCCAGCAGTTATATTGAATTGGTTGGTAAAGAAGTTAACGCCGGAGATCAAATGAAATTAAAAATTGACATTCCCTGAGAAGCCTCGTATAGTAGAGGCATTATGGGAATGGAAAGTAAAATAGTTGTGCGTACGTTGGATTCCATCTACCGGGGAATCGACACGATCTCTGTCGCAGACGCGATGACGAGGTTGTCTACTGCACAGGGAAAGAAAGACGTGTGGAAAGCTCTCGACATCTCTTACGAGTTGGATGAGAACGGACATCCTGATAGTAGCAAGGTGACTAATTTTCAACCAACCAGCATGAATGAGTGGGTTAAGCTTCCTGTTCGTGACTATGACCTGTCTATTAAGACGGTGAGGGGTCCGATTAGGGTGCCGGGTGTTATCGTATCTCAGACTTTCTCCGATACAGTCTTCCGTGAGCCTAAGTTCAGCAAAGAGAATGTTTTGAAGCGTGACGGATACACTTGTCAGTTCGTTAGCTGCCCTTACTGTGGAAACAAACAGTTGGATCGTAGCGAATTGAACATCGATCACCTTATTCCTAGTTCAAGGGGAGGTTCGAACACTTGGACGAATACCGTTGCGAGTTGCATTAAAATGAACTCCGTAAAGGACAATAAAACATTGAAGGAAGCTCGTCTTGTAATCATACGCAAGCCATTCAAGCCTTCGCCTGAAATCATGAGTACACTCTCTAACAAGAATGTCAACCACATCGACTGGAAGTTATTTATTAAATAGCCCAGTCTTTTTTTTCGTCTATAAAATATGGGAAACAATAATACAGGGCAGATGTTATACGATTTAATGGTTCTTGAGAGATCGGCTGATTGGCTAGATCACCAAGTCTCAACACTCATTGGGGAAATAGAAACAGAAGAATCGAAAGATCCACAAGACGAAGAAGTCCTTTCGAGTCTTGGAACTCAACTAAGAGTATTGTTCAAGCGATGCGCAGTCGAGGCTAAAATCGCAGATCAATTAAACGACAAATATGAATTCACCTCACTTGAAACAGGCAAAAGATTTGCTTAATCAATTAATCGAAGAGCAAGCAAGGGAAGACCTTCGAAGTGATTGTTTAGCAAGAGCAGCAATGGAGGCTTTGAATTTATCTTGCGACGAAGCGCGAGGACCGGGAAGCAAATCGTTCATGTCCGAACACCTTGAAAACCTCCAAGAATTACTTAATTTAATTGATTAATAATTGAATATGATAACCGTTTCATTCGTCAATGAATTGCAATTTGTTGCCAAGTATTTTAAAGACTCAGCATCGGTTGAATTAAAGGTGGGGAAATTCTCTCCGCTCAAATTGACTGTAGATAATGACGTGTTATCTGCTGAATACATGGAGAATCTAATTTGGAAAGAGAAGATTGCTGGTGCTGATTCAAATTTTGGAGTCGAGTCCTGCCAGACTATCTTTAAAATCATGAAGATGTCAGCAGAAGAAGATTATTCGTGGAAGAAAAAGATTCCCTACATTTTCGCTTGACAAAGTTGTAAAAGGTTGGTATAGTATTAAGATATGAAAAACAATGTTTATTCAGTAGTTGGTTTTTTCGTAGAAGCTTCAGAGCCTAAGACGTTCGAGAAGTTTGCTGTGAGAGAAGTTAAAGTAAAGACAAACGAGGATTATCCTCAAGAGTTGAAGTTCGATTTGTTTAACGACAATATGGGACTCGCTGACGGGCTTGTTGAAGGCTCAGAAATTGAAGTGTTCTTTTCGTTGAAGGGCCGTGTCTATCAGGACCGTGTCTATCATACGCTCCGAGCCTTTAAGATCGCCCCTTCGAATGGCGAGCCGTCTTCTGGTGGAGTAGCCACGGACAATACGCAAGCAGCTCCAGTTGCTTCCACTGCTTCCACTGCGCCTACTAACGGCGATCCTGAACCCATCTTTTAACATGGATACCCCTACCATCGCTACTGATAAAGAATTAGTAGCTTTGGTTCAGGGAGGGGATAATGGTGCGTTTGGAGAGCTGTATTCTAGGTCTTTTAATGTAATAAGAGATATTCTTATTAATAAAACTGGAAGTTCTCTGCAAGATGCAGAAGACGTCACTCAGCAAGCGTTCATTAAAGCCATGAAAAACATGGCGTCCTTCCAGAATCGAAGCTCTTTCAAAACATGGGTATATAGAATCGCTCATAACGTTTTTCTCGATTCAATCAAAGGGAAGAAAAACAATTGTCTAAGCTTGGAGGCCGTAAGCAAGGACGATCAAGGTCGTGATTACATTTTACCCGATCAGGTATTAGATCACGATTCGCCTGACAAAATCTTAAACAAGAAACAAGAAACATTAAAGCACCTAATGGAACTAGACTCTGTAAAGAAAAAGCTTTCGGAGAATCAGCAGAAGATTTTTGATCTAGTTTTCGTACAAGATAAATCATACAAGGAAGCAGCGGAAGAATTAAACTGTGCGATTGGAACTGTAATGAGTAGAGTGTTTTTTACCAGACAGAAATTAAAAAAAATGCTGAAACCGATTAAGATTAGTTAAAGTTCCGGCTGGTCAATATCATGCAGAGAGTCCTTCTTGGTCACAACCAAGGGGGATTTTTTGTTGGTAGCTGGCGCGGCGAACGGGTTGAACTTCGGGACTCTATTCTTCCACCACCCGAGAATAGTCCAAGCAATCCAACCAAATAAGATAACTAAAAAATTAACAAGAGTTACTTTGGTCCAGAATTCATAATTGCTTTCCTTAATCTCCATCGCAACTTCCCTCGCCATCTGAGCATCAAGAGCTTTTTTCGCCCCCGGCTCATTGACTACTCTCATTATATCCTTCTTAGTTAAAGAATCTTCGAGATTTAAGTTCTTTGAAAAGACTTCATCTGCGGGTACCTCAACTACAATGCCGGGGATCTCACCGACCATTTTGTTAAGTTTAACAACCTTGGACGACTTAATGACCTTCGCGCCGGGAACCATTTTAATGGGGTCAACAGCACATCCAGCCAGACAAATCGCAAAGACAAGTATGATGGATAGTTTTTTAATCATTTTAATTATTTTGTTTTAGCTACGGCAGAGCCGAAATAAAACCCGACAAGCGCAGTAAGCGTCTGTCTAACCTCTTCGATCATTAAATAGCCTTGGAGTTGAACAAACTGAGTCTTAGCTCCACCACCGAACAATCCAAACAACCACTCAGGTCTGTCCTGTGTGACCTGAATAACGGTAGGATTATTAGTCAGAGCGAGCATGAAAGGGATGTAAATCACCGCAAAAAGGATAGAAAATACAATAAAACGGCGAACCCATTTACCTGCATCGATAGAAACACGCTGCGCTGCCTTGTCGGATGACTCGTCAGATTTGTCAATCGCACCCATCATTCGAGTGAATTGCGCTTGGCGTTCTTTTGCTCTCTCAGCAAGGAATTTAAATACGTAGCCCATTGCTGCGCCACCTGCCATCGTTGCTAATTCCATTGGTATCATAATAATTTTTCCTTTCACATAATATTACACATTTTTTTAAAGAAAATCCTTGACAAAGAATTAAAAGACTGGTAGTATCAAAGACGATATGAGATATAAAGTCAGAAATACACAAGGAAAATTTGCCTCACCGTTTTTAACACGCAAGACCAACGGCCAGTTCACTCCAAAATATTGGGCTGTTCGCAACAAGCTAGGCGAGTTCAGCATAGCAACGAAAAGTCGAAGGGTTTTCACTTCGGTATAAAGTGCGTGTAATATATTGTTGATGGAGGGTTACGTCCGTGGTCGTTCCACATAAACAAAATAAGCACCGTCCCATCGTTAAATAACGTTAGAAAATTATGAGTGAATCAACTCCTACAGAGTCACCTACTGTCCTAACTTTCCGTTCTTAT
>TARA_R110000851_G_scaffold220568_3_pt1 | contig 83586 bp, 74 predicted proteins | sample TARA_R110000851 | Tara Oceans TARA_R110000851 (sample SAMEA4397627) | marine metagenome | biome: Polar Biome; feature: [DCM] deep chlorophyll maximum layer (ENVO:01000326); material: water (ENVO:00002006), including particulate matter (ENVO:01000060) such as... | depth 17 m
AATGCTGGAGAGATGCACGATGACCGAAGATGATAAGCCTCGATACAACCAAGTGTTACATCGTAAAATGGCAACGCTCTTTGATCCCGGTGAAGAGTTACATCTCTTGACACAGGATGCCTTTGGTATGAGGATGTTAAACCTCCGCATATGTAGGGTAGCACCCTCTCGCAGCGGCCATACAGGTTACACCAAACGTGGCTTCTTTCTTTCACGTGAAGAGGCAGAAATCCTAAAGGAACATTTGATTGATATGCTTGAGGATGAGGGTTTATTCGATCCACTTCCAGACGGCTTGAAAGAAGTTGAAGACACAGTAGGTGGTGCTTGATGAAACCAAAACCACCAAAAGCAGGATCAAAAGAATGGTATGCCTACTATTCAGCACGTATTGATGAGTTGGCTTTTTGTATGGATTTGCAGTTCATCGAAGCGAGCAATGCAAAGGATCTATGGGAAGAAGCGGTGGGAAAGCATCGCTCACCTTTACCATTGGCCGTGGACTGTCTTTACATCTGTGCCAAGTTATCAGGCAACCGTGTGAGTATCAAAGCAATGAAGCGACTAACGAAGGAATTGTGGGGTAAGACTATCACAATCCTCCCTCTTGATAAGAGAAGGGATGAAAAGAGATGGGTATGGTCTTTCCAATCATTCATTATGGAAATGTATCCTGATCAAATTGCTTGGGATGATTTTACCGAAGCATGGATAGACAAGGTTGTGGATGAATCATATTTCAAAGAAGATGAAGAGTGATTGACATGAGATCCATCAACTTCACTCATATTGCTGCGTCTTGTCGCCAAGCATACAACGGTGTGCGAAGACCTGTTATTGTCTTAGAGAGTTGCTTCAATATGAGCCCCTCCCAAATACCACAGATGATACGATTCTTCTATGAGGATGAGAGGCTTGAGGAAAGGCTACGTGATGAAGATCTAAGAGAGATATTCTTTTTACTTACTGATTTATTCCCAAGTGAGATAGACCCTGACCCTGATCTGGTGAACATGATATCACAGTTATCCGAAGTGTATGAAACAACAACATCCCTCGCCTTCGTCCAAAGTCAAATGGCGAAGATGTTAGAGGCAGAAGACAACAAGGTTCGTGCTATGATAATGCGTTTAATACTCAAGAGGATGACGGCGAGAGATGCTTACTTTGTGATCTTGCGATTGGTTAGACGTGCCAATCCATTCAAGCGTAGTCATGTTATATCAGCACTAAGCAATCATTTCAGTCACCCAACAAGTCGATTGAAAAGAGCATCCAATTTCATTATACTCCCTGTATTGGCCACAAGGCTCATGGAGGAAACAGGGGAGTTACCGCTTACACCCAAACCCGGTGACAGGCTCGTTATGCCACTACCCACCAAATACAATCCTACTCTTTTCTATTCATCATCATCGCTTGAGGTGATTCGTGGTGAAAGACTCTCGTTCCACAAACAAGACGAGATGCTTATCTTCATTGATCCCAATGGTGAGATTGTTGAGATTGAGGAATCGTCAAAAGATCTGTTGGAGGAAGCCAGCATACCGAATGGTATCTATCTGGTCGAGTATGTTTCACAAGATTCATTCCCCATCACTATGGTGGATGTTCGATATTCCGAGGACAACGTGCAAGATCAGCCATTCCGGGCAAGACGGGAGTGGCTCAATGAAATACTGTCTGATCTATTCATCAAGGAAATCAAAGATATCGACAACGAGCAACAACTCAAACATCTATCGCCTAAGAATGGTGTCGTGTTCCTTCACAACAATGATGCTATTGTTGATTACGATAACTCGTATAATTCTGTTATGCGTTTTAGCACCAAAAGCACAGGACAAGTGTTTCGCTTGGTCGGTGGTATTTGGCAACATGACAATGCAAAGGGTTTGAGGATGAGTGGTTGGCGAGTAGCAGCACGTGATGGTATAGACGGCTACTATGAGGTTGGCACTATTGCTTGTGAACCTATATTGGAACGTAAGTTGCAGAAAGGTGTCGAAGACAATAACGCAATGGAAGGTAACATGGCATTGATGAAGGGTGTAACGTTTGTTGATGTCGAGGTTCACTCCGCTGATTACGACAATAGAGGTATTTTCATTCAAGGTATCATAACCGATCAAGTGCCAACGGCAGGTATGTCGGATGTCACCCCGGTGGAAGAAGTGGAGTGGTTGGTGAACGAAGAATGATGGACGACGCTGATCTCACTATGCTTTTGTTAGCACAGAATACACGCATGAGGATTGCGGCACGTTTAACCACCAAACACAAGACAGGATATCAGATACGCTGCGAGTGTGATATATTTAGCAGGAATCCCATACCTGATCACGTTAGAGATCTCTTAACGAGTCAAGGTCTTCCTTCACAGAATAGATACACCCAAACAATACATCTCAATAAACTGTTGAGGATATTAAAACACCATAGGCATTTCACTAAAGAACCAGAAGGTTTTTCAATGGTTGAGGAATACGTCGGTATCCTACCGAAGTTGGAAAGACATGAAGACGTGAAGATTGTATTGGGGGTGCTTGGAATTGTTGTTTGATGAGGTAAAGGAGGATACGTTAGATTGGTATGATGTTTGTCCTAACGCCGATCCATATCTCCCTCCGGATGAGAACATGAGAGTGTTCGATGCTTGCTTGGCATATACTCGTGATACTGATCGCATACGTGTGGCCAACATATTAGCAACGGGTCAATTCAATCGCCAATTCGTAATCAAAGTCCTTCACAAGACCCTCCCTGATAACAAACTCATACCTTTAGTTGCATACGAAATGTTACGCAAAGTGCCTGACTCCTTCATGGCATCTGCTTTGGCTCTATGTCACAATGGTCGATCAGGTATTCGCATAGTATTCCCAGACAAGCGCACAAACATACCAAGTGAACTCATGGAGGTATTTGGTTTGAGGTTGGATCAAAGGGAATGGTTTGACAGATTAGCGAGCAATAAAAGGTTCGTTTCGGGTATCGTAGGATCAATTTCAACAGAACATTGGAAATACATACCCCTTGATATAACCACGCTACTAAAAAATGAGCCTAAAGAAGCAACTGCGCCATCATTAGAACCAAATGGAGGGGCAACTCTATGGTAGCGACACTCTTATACCCTAACCCCTGTTGGGGCAACTACACGGAGGAATATGAATGGTAACACAACTATGGCTTAAACACAGACCCGACACCATGACCAACATGGTTGGTTTAGACTCCCTCAAAACAGATACCAAAACATGGGCTACCTATGAGGACAACAGGCATCAATTGAGATGTGGCGGTGTCATCTTTGCAGGTAATCCCGGCACAGGTAAGACAAGTGCTGCACGTGCAATTGCTATGGATTTACTTGGCAATACAAACTTTTCTGCCAACTACCACGTATTCAATGCCTCGGATGATCGAGGTATCCAATTTGTCCGAGATAGGCTCAAGGCTTTGGCTCAACAGAAAGCAAGCAACTCTCCCTTCAAGGTCATCAATCTGGATGAGGCTGATGGTTTGACACGTGATGCACAAGATGCACTACGCCAGATCATCGAAGAAACAAGCACACACACTCTTTGGATTCTTACTTGTAACAGGGTAGCGAGAATCATTCCTGCACTACGTTCAAGGCTTCCTACCTACACGTTTAACCCATTGCAAATAGATGAAGCAGATGGCTTCTTGCGTGGTGTTATCGAGGAAGAAGGCTTTCCCTCGGAGTGGAAGGATCTCATTCCGCAACTCGTAACAAAGCATAGAGGCGACCTGCGCTCTTGTCTAAAGACATTGCAGATATGTAGCCCGGATGACCCTAATTCACTCGCACTATTGGTGAAGCATGACGTTGAATGTGTGGCACTTCTCTTTGAATACGTTAGCAATGAGTCATGGGATCTCGCAATAGAGCAATCTAATGAGGTTGTTTCGCAAGGTGTCACTCGTGAAGAAGCAATCGAAACAATGCACAACTGCATCATGGAATTGTATTCTGATGGTGAAATCACAAGTGTGCAAGCACTACGCTTTTTGCTCATAATTGGGCAATGGGCAGCAAGGTCAGCCGATTGGACGGCTGGCGATATCATATTCCTCCACAGTATTGTGGGAGATATACAACAAAGAGGCTGAAAAATATGAACGATGAAACCCGAAAAATTGGAAATGACTGTATGAGCGAAGCGCAAGGAATCTTGGGGTTGGAAACAACTACCGAGGTTGAGAATGCGTTTGGATCTTGGATGAAAGAATGCTTCCCCGAAATGTGGGCAGAAGCAGGATCAGTTGCAAGCCTTGACGACGACGACTTCAATCACTTTGCTGACGGATGGGTTTGTGCCATTGGTCGAAGCAGCGGTGCAGGTTCTGGTAGTGGCAAAGGTGAAGATTGGAGTGGAATGCTCATTGGTTTTGACCGCAGATTCGATATGATGGAAAAGAAGCGCAACATGGCAGTTGATGTCGCCGTTGCTGACATCGGTTCAGCCATCAAGAATGGTTTCAACTACAATGGAAAGAAGTGGGGCATTGGACGTGTCTTTGCTTCCGATGGCGTTTGGAAGGTTGAACACAAGTCAGGCACTTTCATTTCAAAGGAAAAGAGTGAAACAAAACCAAATTGGCTTATCCCCCTCAATGAACAGATCAACATCTGTATCCTCAAAGGCGACAACACCCCGGGCATGGCCTATGGTGTAAAGTCGATGTGGGTCTTTCACGGCAACACCCAAGAAAAGTTCCTATCAGAAGGACCACGTTTGGTCAAGATGGAAGGCTCTTGGGATGCAGCGAATACTGATTGGAATATGTGGACTCCTATCACCCTACGTGGCACTCTCGATGAAGAAGGATACAACGGTGCTGGTCCAACATTGACCATCAGCAATCCGAATGCTACTTACGGCCTTGATTGGATATCTGAAGGTGCAAAGCGTGATACCGCTGAAAAACTCTTCCGTCCTGATCAATACCTCCCTACTGCTTCTGCAAATGCAGTTAATCTCAAGGATCTCATTGACCACCACGTCGATGGTCGAAAACCATCATACGTGGATAAGAATGGCGTTCAACGCTACGATGGCCCAATGGTCGTCGCAGTAGGCGGTGTCATGGATGTCAATCACGAGGGTCGAGAGAGTCAGTGGGATCAAACAGGTCGTGACTACTACCTCTCTATCAGCAATCAACTTCTCCGTCGTGAGAACCCAAACGCACGTGTTGGTGTCAAGGTTGGTGGCGTATTGCACGATAGCCACCATGCAATGGAAATGAAGAAGAATGGTGAATGGGTTCGCTTTGCTCGTGGTTCTCGTATCTGGGTTGTTGGACGAACCAATACCTATGAAACAACTGATGGCGAAACACGCTTGAGTATCGAAGCAGTTGGCATCTATGCAGTTCCTAACAAGTCAATTCCTTATCAACAACCAACTGCTGAATCTAACGATCTCGGCAGCCTAAGTGGTTTCGGTGTAGGGGGTGGCAACTGATGTCAGGCACAGGTTTCCTTGATGGATTTCAACCGAAGAAAGGTAACTTTGAGCCCCCAGTAAAGGGTGACAAAACCACCAAGACCCCTCCTGCACCAAAGGTGGAGAAGAAGGTCGTCGTTGCTGAACCTGTTGTTCAAGGCTCTCAAGAGCCTAAACAAGAGAAGATGCTAAAGGAAGTTCTGGTAGGGATCGCACACACGGGTGATGCTCACCAAGAGGATAAGGCGGTAACTGTTGTTTCTCCTGCGTTGAGTGGTTTGGCCAATGCTAATCCAGCCATTGCACGTATGATTCAATCAGCACGGGCTCAAGTCAGTCCTGATCATAACTTCGTTCTGTGTGGTATTGCTGGTCCACCTAAGTCTGGTAAGACAGGTGGCGTGTTTGATAGCCGAACAGACGAAGAAATCAAAAACGGTGCGGAGATTTGGCACTTGGATTTCGACATGGGTGGCATCACTACTGTATCTGCTCATCATCGTGATAATCCGGGTATTGTCGTTCTTAACCCGTGGGTCTTCTCCTTCGATGCTGAAAGCCGTGAATCATATGATTTCCCTGCTACCTTCACCAAGACCACAAACATCCTCAAAGCAGCGGCAGCACAGGTGGAAAGCCAACGTGCATACCTTGCTGAACATGGTAAGTTACCGAACCCATACATCAAGACTGTTGTTTTCGATGGTGCGGATCAATGGCTTCACATCTGTGAAACTGTGATGAAGATTGAAGATCTGGAATTGGGTGTCGATGGTATTGATGCTGCGGTTTATCTGCGTCAGCACGAAAAAGGAGATGCTAAGAAGAAGAGTGTGAGCAGGTTCAATTGGAATCTTCGCACCATTCGTTATCAAGTTGCAATCCACCTTCTCCGTGAACTGTGCCGAAATGCGGTGCATTGTTACATCATCACTCACATGAAGCCCGGATACGATAGCACAGGCAACCAAGTTGCTGGTGCTGACGTTCCTAAGTGGCACAATGATACCGATGGTATGCTGCAACAGGTTGTCTATACTGAACTTGAAGAAGAGCGCAATGAAAGTGGCGAACTTACAGGTGTCGTTAAGGCATACGGTGTTGTCGTAGCCAACCGAACAAGCCTCTCATCCCCCACCAGATTCTTGATCTTCGAGCGCAATGCCGATGGCGGAGTATGGCATGGATGGCCGGGTATTGAAACGGGCGACTTTTCTGGTGGTGTTCCAAGTGTTTAAGATACAAGAACATCGCTTAACTCAATTCCTCAAGACCTTCACAGGTATGAAGGACTTGGTGCTAAACGTTACCGCAGATGGTATTAGTGCATCAGGAACAGTCGAGAGATCATTCTTCCTCAAAAAGTGGATTTCATTCAAAGAGGACGAAGGACTGATTCTTGAGGCTGGAACAGGTGGTTCAATCCCTGTTGGGCAACTCGATCTCTTCAAGAGTCTTGTTGTCGGATGTGGTAGTGGTTTGATTTTGGTCGAGAGTGACGATAACATAACCCTCACGGGCTCGGACTCATCATTCACCATACCACCCGTTGCAGAAGCACACTCACAAGCAGGTGTTGAGCAAATGGAGGGCTTGATGTCTGATCAACCAGAAGACCCAATGAAGTGGACTAACTTCGGAACTTCAGAACTATCATTCAATTTATCATTCGATGCGGAAGAAGTTCGATCACTACGTGAAGTGGGTAAAGCAATCCAAGCAGGTGCGCTTTATACTGTCGAAGTCGATGCAGATCGAATCGAAATCATTGCAGAACGTGATCAAATCCGTGTGAACAAAGGAGTTGATCTTGGGGAGTGGATTGTCACACCCGAAGAGAAGACGACCCTTGTTTTCGGGAAGTGGCTAATGGATGCTCTCAAGGCTATGCCGGGATTGGGAACTATCTATTTCGTAGGCGGTGCTGACGCACCACTACTGATACACCACAAAGCACCAGACAACGACAACGGATGGGGAACTTTCTGTATCGTTGCACCTCGGCAAGAAAACGCCGGGGTATCTGCTTGATTGTTGATACGCTCGATAGGGATGGGTCTTCGGCTCTCTTTCTCCGATACCGTGACGATTCGTCACAAGTAATGGAGAGGGTTATAGAGGATTTCAAGCCTTATTTCTTCATTGAAGACAATGAAGACAAAGATCGTATCATCGAAGCATATGATGATTACTTTCATGGCTGGTCGCTTGGTGATCGAAAGGGGGTTTCCCTTGATGGTCGCCCATTGATACAGATAAACGCAGCCAAGCCTGATGAGATCAGGAGGATGCGAGATCTCGCACAAGAATCATGGGAGGGTGACATTGTTTATCCTGACCGCTTCTTGATTGATACCTTTGGTGTTGGTGAGATGCCAAGTTGGTATGATAACATGGTTCGTGCGGGTGGCTTTGATCTCGAATGGAATAGAGATGAAGAAATAACCGCTATGGGTTTCACCACAGACGGTGAGGTTGTTCGTCAATGGTCTTGGCATCCAACGCATGAAGGATTGAATGCACTTAGAAGTGAGAAGGAGATGCTCTTAGTATTCGCAGAAGCGTTCAAGCAACTTGACCCAGACATCATCACTACATGGTCGGGTAATCGTGCTGATTGGCCTATGATATTCAAACGATACCGACATCATAAATTAGATATGGATTGGTTGTCAGCAGCAGCAGCAGAACATATGGGTAATACACCACCAATGACACACCTTCCAAGAAGTGGTGTTTATACCGAAGGTTCACAAGTCGTTCTTGGTCGCTTGACACTTGATCTGGCAGATCGTAACCACGGATTTGAACGTGTGTGGCGTGATAGCGGAAACGGACAATTGGGTGACAGGAGATTGGGCTCGGTAGGAAAGGTAGCCTTTCCTAATAACCCGGAATGGTGGAAGATAGATTTCGAGAATGACCCAGACCTTGAAGGTGTCTGTGACAATCATCACGACCTATGGATGAATCACTTTGACAAGTTCCTTGAATACCATCGTGGTGATGTGTTGCTAACTGATCGTCTTGATCAATCGTATCACGTCTGCCGTTTCTTTATGGCGTTGCAGCAGGTATGCGGCGTATCCTTTTCTTCTGTATTTACTGTAAGTAGGTTTGCAAGAGGCCCACTACGCAGGTATAGCAACTACAATGCACCAACAGGTAACTACAAAAAAGAAGGTGGAGGATATTCTGGTGGCTTCGTAGCCGAGCCGAAGGTAGGCAGACACCCAAACGTTGGTGTATTCGATTACCGTGCTATGTATGCTGAAATACAAAGAGCGCACAACATCAGCCCAGATACCCTGCGTAAAGAAGCAGGAGAAGGAACGGTTGAGTTACCAAACGGAACTCATTGGGATCAAACCGAGATGGGCGTTCTCCCTAAACTCCAAGTCAATTTAGCCGAAGCCCGTAACAAAGCAAAGGCACAGATGAAGAAACATGAACCCGGTAGTAATGAGTATGCAGGTTTCAATGCTTTACAATTAGCGTATAAGAGGGCGGCTGCGTCCTGCTATGGTCTCATGGGTCACAAAGGACACGGTGAGTCAAATCTAACGGTTGCTGCCGCTATCACTTTCATGGGGCGTAGCCTTGTTTCAAGGCTCATGGATATCTGTGACGATATGGGGTATGAATCCCTTGCAGGACATACAGACAGTGCATACATCGGTATAGGTGATGGTGACGGTGAGTTGATCGCAAAAGAATTAACCGAGAGAATCCAAGAAGAGTTCGGATCAGACAGATACGTGATTGAATACGAGAAGTTCATGGTGTCTTGGGCAGCAGCAAAGAAGAATAGAAACTTCGGATGGGTCACGTGGCCGAGAGAAGGTTTGCATTGCACAGGATTTGAAATCAAGAAGAGTAATTCGTCACCAATTACCAAGCGAGTGCAGGGTGATGCTTTTATCGCACTTTGTCGGGATGGTGCAGGTTTAGATGATATCAATGCCATCGTCAAGGGTGCTATTCAAGATGCTCGCAATGGTGTTCTTGATCATAACGATATTGTGATGCGTTCTCGCATAGGTATGCCCCTCAAATCATACCAACAAAACGGTGGGTTCTGGGGTGCAGCGAAGAAATACAACGCAAGAGAAGGTGTAAAAGAACCATTTAGAGAAGGCATGGGTGTTCCACATCTATACACTACAAATGGTTTGGAGGCTTTTCAAACAGATGAAGAAGCACTTGCCTTATCTATTGATTGGACTACGGTTATAGAGAAGCAAATTATCGCCCCTACTGCACTCATCTATGAAATCATGGGCTGGCAACCACCAGATTCATCAGGTGTAAAGGCGAGAGATTTATGGTGATTACAATGGGAATAATAAAAACAATAAAACGAATCTTTTCAAGGAGAGAGAAGACTATCAACAGATGGGATACAACACCACCACCACCAAAGGAAATGGTGCAATCTAAATTAGATCTCAAAGATGACGGGCAGCGAAGTCTGGAAGAGTGGGGTGAGTGAATGATTACTCATAGACCACCAAAGGACTATCCCGTCGATGGCCATGAGAATCTATTCTCGTGCTACGATTGGCATCCCGGCAAAGCCGACAACGTTCTTCTAAGGATGAGCAAATCATCTGTTATGTCCGACTATGGATTCTGCCAACAACAATACTTCATCAAGAGAGGTATTGGTATGAAAGAACCACAGAATGACAATATGTTGCGTGGCACTAACGTTCACGATTCACTTGAGATGTTTTATCAACGAGTGGATATCAAAAAGGCACAACAGGTCGATGATATCTATGCCTACTTCAAAGAGTGCTTTGGTAAGCCTCACGAGATCAGGTCACAACAAGAACTCTTCACTTTAGACGAGGACACTCATATCGACAGGCTGATCGTAGCAGAAGTGGAACGCTTCAATGCTTGCGACCCTGATCACTTCCTCCCTACGGGCAATGAGTTGCTTGTGGATACCGTTCATACCATCGACGTGGACGGAACACCACAAAGGATACACTTCACAGGATTCATTGATAGGGTTTTCACAAACCCCGATGGGTCACTTCACATTCACGAATTGAAAACAGGAACATGGCTCAAAAGGGGCAAAGTCAGCAAGAAGAAGGAAGAAGCCATGAGAAAGGAAATGGCGTTCTATGTATGGTTACTAAACAAGACCGACACAACACTCAAGATAACACATTGGGGTTGGGATCATACAGGGGGCGATGGTTTATTCCGTCACGTTGAACCTGTTAGGGTTCAAGAAATCCAATCAATGATAGCGCAGATACAATCCTGTGTGAGATCGCACAGGAATTACAAAGGTGATGGTAACGGAGATTCATTCCAACTCTTACCTCCGGGCGCACAATTCAATCTTTGTGACCCGTGGTGTTCTCTCAAAGAGTTCTGCCCACGATATTCGATGGAGGATTTACCATGAAATACATTAGTCTGTTTTCAGGTATAGAGGCCGCATCGGTAGCATGGCATGATCTCGGTTGGGATCCCGTTGCCTTTGCAGACATAGACGAGTTCCCTTCTGCGGTGCTTGCACATCATTATCCACACGTTAGAAATGTGGGAGATGTGATGAAACATGAATGGAAAAACGAAACAGGAAAAGCAGAACTTATTGTCGGAGGAAGCCCTTGTCAGTCTTTCTCGGTTGCCGGCCACCGACTTGGAATGGATGACCCTCGTGGTAACTTGGCACTCCACTTCCTCAAAATTATTCGGGAAGTTCGACCAAAGTGGTTCATCTATGAAAATGTCCCGGGATTATTGTCATCTGGGGGAGGATCGGACTTTGCGGCCTTCCTCGGAGAAGTGGCAGAATGCGGGTATGGGTTCGCCTACCGAGTTCTTGACGCTCAAAACTTCGGAGTCCCACAACGCAGACGAAGGGTGTTTGTTGTCGGATGTGCTGATGGAGATTGGCGAAGTGCCGCAGCAGTTCTATTTGAGCCCACGAGCCTGTGCGGGGATATTAAAAAGAGCAAAGAGAAGGGGCAAGACACTTCCCTCTTTGCTGAACAAAGCCTTAGTGGAACAGGGCGCAAAGTATCAGCCAAAGGAATAGACCATCAAGCACCATACCATGATCCAGCACCTACACTCGATGCCAACTACGGTGTCGGTGCAGGTATGCGAGCAGGTATTGAAAGGCAGGTCATTGGTGTTGCAATACCTATTCACGACAAAGCAACTCGCTTCAAGGGCGGAGGCAAAGGTCGCAATGATGACGGTGGTGGCAACGCTCTCGGTATTGGTGATGAAGAGCAACCGATGTATAGTCTGGATACAAACGGCAACCACGCAGTATTCACAATCGACGCTCACAATTCTAATTCGATGAAGAGTGGAAATCCCCATAGTGGTGTGCATGAATCAAGGATTTCACCTACTTTAGACTGTGGAGATCCATCACCAAACAAGTATCAAGGTGGTGTAGCCATCGTTCAAGGTAGCGCAGAATCATCATTCGGCTCATTCCAAGACTCTGATAAGTCTGGTGTCCTAAAGGCATCTGGTGGTGTATTGGGTGGAGGATCAGAAACCCTCGTCACAGAATCGGCAGGTGTCGTTTCAAAGGGAAACGGCGAAGTCTGGGAAACAGAAGAACAACACATGAGCCTCACAAGTGGTGGTGGCCAAGCAGGTCAAGGTTATCCAGCAGTTCGGCAATCTGCTAACGCACAAAATGTAGTTCGCAGATTAACACCAACTGAATGCGAGCGATTACAAGGCTTCCCAGACGATTGGACTAAGATACCATTCAAGGGTAAAACCGCCGATGAATGTCCTCAAGGGCATCGCTACAAAGCATTGGGCAACAGTATGGCCGTGCCTGTTATGAAATGGTTAGGGCAACGCATTCAAATGGTTGATATTGTCGCCAATGACTTGCAGCGGGAAGAAGCCGTTGTGAGCAAACAAACACAACTTTGGTGATTATTATGGGTGAAAATATGTTTCGGCACTTTCCACGAGAAGTGGATATGCGGAAACGTAAGGTAGTCCATAACATGAAAGAGTTGCAAGAGTATGTGGCTGCTACAAACGGTGGCGATAACCTCACCACTACGGTGTATGGGTTTAGAGATCTAAAACCGAGTGGCCATCGAGGGGAATATAGCACGGCTATTATACCTCATTTTGTTATTGACATGGATTACGAGAGAGCCATGAAAAATGGCGTTTCTGCTGCGGAGGCGGGGGAGAGAACATTGATCGAAGTCAATATGATACACCAACACTTACTCTCGAACAATTGGAAACACGCAATGTTTTTCACTGGTGGCGGTGTTCATATTTGGGTCAATCTTGATCAAACCTACCAACCTATTGGATCTCAAATGTCCGACATCTTAGTTGCCGGGAGAAGGATGATCACAGATTGGGTGAAGCAATGGGATCTATCCACGCTCGATCCCGTGGTATCATTCCGTCCTGATCGACACATACGCATCCCCAATACTTACAATTTCAAGCGTGGGCTATGGGGTATGCCTCTTACAACAGACGATTTGGCCAATGGTTGGCAGGACATCTTAAAGAAGGCAATTGAACCACATGGTGGGATGACATCTTACGGTTCTAATGGTATGGACTTGGTGGTTAAACAACGTGACCCAAGCCAACCTTTCGAGGCCGAGGCCATATCTGTGCAGATGGATAAGGTTGGTTCGCTATACGTCTTGCCGTGCTTGTCTAACGTTGCTTGTGAAAAGGGGGGCAATCCTCCACATGAAGCACGTGTGTATCTAATGATGTATCTTCAAGACCGTCTGCGATCCTTCGCAAGACCACCTTCCTCTTCAAATGTATCCAATGAGAGCATATCTCAAGGTATCATATCGTTTATCCGTGATCTTGAATGGTCAGATTTTAACGAAGAAACAACAAGCACTCAAGTAACGCATGGTGTCAATCGCCGTTACATGAGTCCTTCATGCCGAACCCTGTATGAGAAGGGTTACTGTCTTGGTCGCTGCCCTGTTTATGATGGTAGTGGAGGTCTTTAGAATGAGTAAAACAATAAGTGTAAAATGCCCAGAATGCGGATGCCGCCAATTTACTGCAAAGGTAAGACTCACATCAAAGAGTTACCAAAACGGTTTATTGACCCTTGAATGTGCTCGTGCTGATAGTAACTGCAAGGGTGGGGCATCCTTCTCAACAGGGAGTCGGAAAAAATGAATAATCCAATTGATAAAATCAAAATTGCAATTGAAAAAGTCAATATCAATTTTGCAATTGAAATAATGAAATTACAAGGTGAACTACAATGAGATTAACTGCTATAATGTGCCAAAAAAGAAAATGTCATAACTTCATTACGAATGCGGGGTTTCGATTCTGTATGCAACCAAGTTGCGGTAAGCCGAAGGAGGGTGTGGGTCATGGCGAAGAAGAATGAATGGAATTGGATGACTGATCCTGACTTCAAACAGGTCAAATGTGTAAAGCCATTGGTTCACAATCCTCAATTTGAGGGCAAGCACCATTGTAAGCACTGTGCAAGAGAACAAAACGAATTAACGGAGATGAAAACAAATGAGTGATGAATTGAAAAGGATACGTGCGGAAAAGATTGCTGCTTTAGGTAAGAAAATAAGTCAAGTTGGCGAAGAGGTTGGGGCGTTACGTGCTATGCAGCGTGAGTTCACATGGGCTGATTTTGGGTTCGACGAACCCGAATGGGGCTTCCGTGAAAGCAATGAGATGCCGGGTGCTTTTGATATTTGCCAAAGAGGACAAACTGTGGCACTTTCAGGAGATCCCAAATGGTCTATGCTTGTCTGTGATCTGCTAAATCGAGCGAGGCTCGAAGAATTGATTGTTACCAAAGGGGAAGAAAAGGATGACTGATAAAGTTCTATCCATCGACAACCGTGAACGTTCAGGTCTTGAAACTTTGATAAAACGTTTCTGTGATAATGAAATGGTTGCAGGGAAACCGAACCCCATCAGGTGGCAAGTTAAGCAGAATCTTATCACAGATTACTGCTATGGTCAATTGGGTATCGAAGCCAAGACCATAGGAGATTACTTCTCTTCTCTAACGAGTGGCCACCTCCAACATCAATTAGAAAACATGGACGATAACTTCAATCACATGGTGCTTGTTATCCACGGAACTGTTGATCAACACGTGGCAAATATGCGAAAACGAAGAATAAAGGTATCAATGGCTCAAATGGAAAATATGTTCATTGGTTCATTGGCTCGCTTCGATGTCGATTTTGATATGACCATCATGCACTTTACTACTTCTTCCGCCGCAGCCCGGTGGATAGTTAAACGATGCTCTAAGGACGGCACTACAAGTAGCGGATCCACATACCGCACTCTAAGACGCACTACAAGCGAAGATGTGCGTGTGGATGGGTTGAGAGCCATCGGATGTAGCGAAGCCATTGCCAAGCGTCTTCTGGAACACTTTGGTAGCATTGCTGAAATATGCAACGCTACATCAAAAGAACTGATGAAGATTGAGGGTGTTGGGAAAATCCGAGCGAACTCTATTGTGTCGGCTTTCAATAGCGAAGAATCAGTTCTTAAAGAACGAGTCAAAATAACACGAGCGTGAGAAACACTTGATATATAGGTATGAGATGGTAAGGAATCCTGCGGAGGGAAATACATGGAAATTGAGATGAGTGGAGGATTAAATGACCTATCGGTGAAGACACGCCAATGGGATGATTATAGCATTGTAACGGGTAAAACCGAAGGATCAAAGTTCATCCGAGGTTACATCGAGCGATTCAACACAGTATCATTTTTCAATGAATATGCTGGCCTATTATCATACTTTTTTGCTATGGGTCAATTAGCAGCCCCTTACATCCGTATCCCTATACATGGAACATATGTCGATTGCCGTGTTCACACCTATTGGATACAACAATCCAGAACAGGAAAGTCCATTGCATGGGAGTTCACAGATCGTTTGTTAGAAGCATTGGAGATTGGTAGTGACACATTCACCGCAGGGTCAGATGCTAAATTGATTGGAACGATTGAAAGTAGCCCTGTTATGGACGACAATGGGAGGCCGACAGGGGAAACCAACCATCAAGTCGTTGAAGGGCTTCTAAATGGCTACAATGCGCTTCTATTTGATGAAGCATCTATCCTACTCAACGACTCAAAAGCCCACTTCTCCGACAAAATCCTATACCTCCAACAAGCGATGGCTCCGTTGGGGTCACGCACCAACGTTCTCGTTAAGCACTTAGTTGGGGGTTCGATTAGAACACCTTCTGGTGTTTCTCTATGGATGACCACATACCCACCAAAGGACATCATGGATCACGTGCTGGATAAAGGTTTCTTCCAACGTGTATTTTTGTTCCAAAACGATATCACATTAGAACAACGACAGACGACAAGTGAACATCGTTTAGCAGGGGCGTATATGCCTGTTTCAGAAACCATCATGGATTACGATGTCCTTGCTGAATACATGAAGGGTTGCGTAGGGTTGGTTGAAAACCGCCTATGGGATGCTATGGGTTTGGTTGAATCGGAGGTCGAGAGGCAAGATCCCGACAACCCCAATTCCGTTGTGTATCAGCGTATATCTCGTAAGAGTCAATGGGATGCTATGGAAGACGGTGCAAGAGAGGATGCGGCTATGCGCCACGCACATAGCCTCTTCAAAATCTCACCCGGATATCACGCTGCTCTCCTAAATGCAGTTGATGACTACTATGGTCTTATTCACGGTATAGCCAGCGAAACAATACGAGAAACCGCAGTATCATTTATTCCGAATGTCGAAAATTATACAATGATATTCGCAAGCCTGATTGCTACAACTATGCGCTCGGACACAATCACAGAAGACCATGTGATGATGGCCAGCGAAGTCATTTTTGACAACTTACACAACCTCACCATTTGGCTTGAACAGAAGCAGAATGTGAAGGATAAGAAGCGGATGGCAGGAGAACGAGCATCGTGGATGCAAGCATTCAATTCCTGTAAGCGATATGTGGACGAGCGTGATGGTAAAGAAAGAGCCAAGCAATCCGATCTATTGGCTAATTATTCAGCACAACAGTGTATTGCCAACATCACGGCACAAAGAAGATTCAAGGCTCTAAGAGAGGGTGGTCAAGCCGATGTTATGACCAGCGGTGCTGGTGGCAGGAACTTCGTCCTATTCACTTGGGGTGGATAAATGGTAGTGGGTATCTCCGTTGTCTTCGATTCATCATTCGATGTCGGATGGCGTAGTGAAATGGATATCATGCTAATTGCTACGTGGGATGGAAAAGAAGGAGAAGTGTTCACCGATCTCGATTTGAGCGAAAAAGTGCTTGGTTGTAAGATCTGGGATATCACCGATGACACTTGGAAGACCAACTCCGAGATTGTAGTAGGTCATAACCTTCACGGTGAGTTCAAAACCTTCGGCGTGGATTTGCTAACGGAAGTCAAAAAGGCAAGTGGGGCATACTTTGGCAATGAAGGCAAAAGGTATGCACTTAATGATCTGGCACGGTGGAATAGATGCCGTGCTTTGCCCGTCGAACTCATTACCAAAATTAAGAGGAATGTCGCTTGGATAAAGGGGCAGCACATCAAGGTAGCACGTTGGGCAATAGAAGACGCTCGTTTGTGTTTTGACCTTTACAAGAAGATAGAGAAGTCCGGGGAAGTAAAAATCTCGGACGCAATGACAGGAAAGAAGCCTACCATCCCCATAATGCTACGGACGGATGAGGAAGAATGATCCGTAAAATGTTCATACCCTGCAAAGGGTGTGACAAATATGCTTGTGTGCGTCACATGATTTGTCACCATTGTGACAGGAAAATAACACACACAGATCTAAACCCCTACATGGAATGATAATTATGATATGCCGACAATGCGAAACCCAAATTACCCTGCACAATACCAGATCACTTGGAACAGTAAGACCAGAACGTAGTAGTTATTTGTGTGGTAAGTGTTATTTGGAAGCAAAAAGTGAAGAAAGAAGGATCAAAGGTTTAGCGTGAATTATTAAACCAGAAACCTTTCCGTCTGTTTGGCGATCCCTCAAGGATAGCGACACCGGACTGATTTATCTTTCTGGGGTGGCGGGTGGAGTCGTAAAATGGATCGGGCAAGGCGAGTAATACGCTGATACTACAATGAACCTTGTCAAGCGAGCGTCAGCGTGTCGCCCCTCCCAGATCAACGTAAGTGTTGTCTGGTCATCGACCCAATGATAGCAAGACGCTCTTGCTCTTCGTCATCACCCTCTTCAGGAGGTATTTCGACAAGGGTGAACACTTCATACATAAAAAAGATGAGGGCGACTACAAGCAAACTGTAAATTATATTCATTAACATCATCTATCCCTCGATACTCTTGATCCACCTGCACCTAACTGCCTTCGCATTTTAGGTCTTGCACCCGATCCGCTGCCTCGCTTTTGCGCTCGCTTGTATCGGTTTGCCGTTCTTTTGGACTTGTTTTTACGTGAAACGCCCCATGCTCTCCGCTTGCTTTGTTTTGTTGCACGATCAGAAATGTTGTTCTTTGAATAACCACGGAACTCGCCCTTGATTACTGACCATCCGTGAGCGAAGGCTCGCTCTTCAACATTGGTCGGGGCTTTCGCCATATATCACCGCACTCACTACACTCCCATAAAAATATCCTTTCTCGACTACCTGCATAGAAGCCATTTATACGCAATGCTATGACACCGACACCACAAGTAGCACAGTCCTGCAACACCTTATCTCGAAATACTCTTATCCTCGATTTTGATAAGAGATCGAGCGACATATTATCAAAAACCAGAATGAGTGTAATCAACAATGATGTTGCCGCCATTAGCAACACCTGCGCTTGTATGTGGGTTTGTTGCAGTAGTAGCCAAATTGAGCATGGTGAGAACCTTTGCGTTGATATTGTAATGAACGCCTTGCATCAGGCTCACTGATTGAGCCGCATTTGCTGAAAACCAAGTAGCAGTAAGCAAATGTTGTCCTGCGGTTTGCTCATTTAATAACGGGGCAAAGAGCAAATTATGGTTTCCTGCACCACCATAACCGAAACCTTGCTTGTGTTGCCTATGAACAGGGGTCAATTGGTGAGCGTGGCCTACTCCTACACCTGTATCGGCTTGATAGAATAAATGAGTTCCACCGTTACCTTGAGCAGCGGAGTTACCATAACTCGTGTGGTGTCCTGCGGGGTTACGAGTGAAAAGTAGCCCTAAACCTGTATGTGGTAGGTTAGCAGCGGTGATCCCTGCAAACAACTGATTGTGGGGATATGTCGCACCGTTTGCATCTTGTAACTTTGTGAGTGGCATTGGCCCACCACGCACGAAAACTCGCTTATCTTCAACCGCTGCAACAACAGATTGGTTGGTTAATCTTACTGCTGCTAAAACGACTGATTGCTTTACAAGGTGAGATGAAGGGTATTGTGGGTATAGACCCGAACTTGTTTGAACTTTTTGGCCACAGACATAGCCTACGTTGTTGTTTCCATTCAACTCTGGATCAACAATTACCAAAACCCATACCTCTTCTCCTACGGCAGTTGGCAAAGAAGCACTTCCGAAACCTGCGTTGTAACGTGGGTTGTAAAGTCCAGCGGTAGTGATGTTAATTGATGATGCAGATCCGACAGTATAAAACATCCCGTCTAAAGAAGCAACTCCTGCATCCACGAAAATGGTTTGTGATTGACCACCACCTGTGTTCTTCCTTACTACACAGTTCCCAACAATTGGGTTGTTCCTATCGGATCCACCAGCATCGGAAGCGTAGTTGGTCATTGTGATTGGCAAAACTCCATTCATCAAAGCACGTTGATTGAAATTGGTTAATGTAGCAGAAGAGAGAACGTCGCTATCCCGCAACCCGTCAGATTGCCAAGATGCCCCGGTTGCGGTCTTCTCATGGCCTTCTGTAATACCCTTTGTTCCCATTATCGCACCTCCATAACAATATCGACACGTATCTCGTTGGTCGAGTTCTTACTAATTGGGTGAAAGGAGGTTCTAAAAGCAGGGTTGTCTAAAATTGTTGCACCATGCAAAGACACCTCTTTGATGTCTGTGGCGGCGATGTAACTCGTGTTGAATGTTCCTGTTATCGAGAGGCTACGATCATCAAGGCGTGAAACAGTAGGTGTAGTTGTGAATGCCACTTTTCCTATGCCACCATCCCTACTCGATGATGCACCGCCTACTGTGCCGAGGCTCATTTTCGTCACTAAAGTCTGCAAATGTGTGGCCAATTGAGCCTTTATTCCATCTAAAACGGGCATCTATTTCACCTCTTAGTCCACTTTGTAAAACACGGACTTTGATTGGCCTATGGCTGGTCCCCTATTATGGGTAACGCTTATTTCAGCACCATCGGCCACTAATACAAGGTTTGCAGCAGCGAGCGTGATATTAGAATTACCTGAAGAACCTGCTACTTTGCCCACGTATTGCCATTGATCGTAAAGCGTTGTTACGGCTTGAGATACGTTAGTGGTTGTCGCAGGATTACGAACCCACACCGCATCCCCAACATTGAATCGTTGATCAAACGGTTTCCCAGTTATTGTGAATGCCGTGGATGCACCTGCGGCTAATGCCCCATTCTTGGTGCAACCTGTTTTGCCACCTGAAACACCTATGTTACCCAATGGTGGTTCTTGGTGTGTTCCAAAGACGTTGCGATATTGGCCACCAATTATCATTCTCGTGTTATTGACTAACCTTGTCATAATACGAGCATTAGCAATTACCCTTACAGGTGCAGTAAGCACTATTTCATTCCTTTCGACAGTTCTTGAATCGTCATTTGATGGACCAGAACCCGTAGCGGTCTGGAGATCAGCGAGTAGTCCTTCTATACCCTTTTCATATTGACCTATCACAAGATTGGTGAGGTTTTTGGTGTAATCGTGTGTTGCCTCGAAGACCACGAACTCACCACGAATACGTTCTGCACTAAAATCAACACTTAGGATCTCACCAGCCTTGACATCGGTTGAATTAACAAGCCCTTCGACACGAATAAGAGAAGCACCTTGCTCGGTTCTCCGCATTATGCTTTTAGCAAGGCGTAAAGCCAAGTTACTGTCCTTTAGACCTGCTATGTGGTGTTCAACCGTTCTTACCACACCATCTGCACCAATGCCACCCATTTCTTTGATCTTCTCCATATCCTTAACCTCGGCACGGACAATTTCGTTTTCGGCATTCTTATCTCCTGTTATTATGACGTGGTTTGCCATTTCCAACATAGCACTCACTTCGATCAGTTGTGGCCCACTACTTGATCCGACACGTGAGCCTCTATTCAAGAAGACATTAGGTGAGTAAATTAGTAATCCTTCTTCGGTGATGATGAGTTGATGTCCGTCCATTTGTGACAAGTTACGAAGCACTTCCATCACAAACAATCCCTTTGTTTTTCTATTGACGAAAAGACTTGAGTGCAGCCCTGTGTCACCCAGATCGGGATGTGCAGAAAGAATGGAAAAGAGGCTTGTGTTAGCCGAAAACTGACCAACCAATCCACTTGAATTGACATAAAGCCCCGTCGGTGTTCCCATCGAATTGCTTATTTCTGGATCGGTTTGGGGTCGATAAACTGCTACGTCAGCACCAGACAACGATTTATTCTTTCCTAACAATCTCAATGCTATATCGCTTGATCTCAAACCAACGCTGGTATGATGGCCAAAGCGAACACCCTTCAACCCAATACCAGAAGATGATAGTGAATCCCCCGTTAGGTTTCTAAATTGAATGTTTTTGGTCGAAACCGCACCCGTTCTTTCTGTGATAAGACCCGCTATCTTCCATTGTTCGAGATCGTCAGCGATCAAGAAACTTGGCACGTTTGTTTCGGTTAGCACATTCCCATCAACAAAAACATCAGATAAGCCACCTACACCCGGATTCTTTTTGTATGTAATCGTTCCACTCCTTTGCCCATCGCTCAAAATGTAAGTCTGTGGTGTTAAGAAATGGAAATGGTTTGGTTGATAGTGACCTAAGCCACGGTAAGGCATATTCGGTTTGAAATCTATTAAATCGAGATCATCGCTACCGTCCCATTTGTCGGTTTCAATAGAAGCAATGCTGACGGCATTGTCAATGAAAGTTGGTGCTATTGGTATTCCCTCGGTTGGTAATATGTTTTGGTGGGTTGAAATAAAGCGGTTGTTTGTTCCTCGTATAGTGTCATTATCTGCTATTGCTATTGGTATGTTAGCCGTAAAAGTTATCCTATCGTTTGTAAGATTAAGGCTCGCTACTACACCTAATTGACCATTTTTTGTATGCAGGGTTTCACCAACTGCGAAGAGATTAACACCTTTAACGGGATAACCTGTCCTTGTTCCTGACACAAGGAAGTTCTGTGAGTTGGCGGCTGCCGTTGTGTCGTTATTTGCCGTATCTGTGCCGAGATTACGACCAAACCGAACAATTTGACCCTTTGAATCGGATGACGTTTCACAGTCACCCGTTGCAGGTGTCGTTCCGTCTAAAGTGAATACATCACCAATTCTTGTTGTGTATTTGAACTCCCCCGTATAGCCTTCGATGATTAAATATCCAGCATAAGGGAAACCTCGACCATCTGCAACGGTCAAATAGCCACCAGCAGCCGTTGATGCGTCTTGAGTAATTTTTGACCTTACACCCAAGACACTCAAAGTGTGTTTCGGTTGAGGTGTCATAGCATGAGCATCACTCTTCGTGGAAGGGAATGGATCAAAGCGTGGTAGGTATGTTGTGTGGGTTGCTTCTGATCGTGATACTACCTCACCGCCACCGGGGTGTGTCGATTGGGAATACCTTGCATCTATTTGAGAATGTAAGATACCATCGTTATCCATTCTCGCAGCGTCAGATTTGAAGTGTTGTAGCATATTTGCGGTTGGTATCAAATGCCAAACCTCGTCACGGTTATTTGCATCAGGCCATTCCATCATAAGCGACATATCTGTAACGCTTCCTATTGGCTTCACCACGTTTCCTATTTCATCGAGTTCAAAGACACCGTAACGATTGTCACGTGTAAATGGTTCGTATTGATTCACTCCAGAAATGGTGCTATATGCACCCAATAGCCACCCGTCTTGATTGCCATAAGATGACCCATCGGCTTTCATTTCCGAAGTCCAACCAAACATCTTGAGTGGTCTTACCATTCGCACCAGATAATCCACGGATTCACGTATAGGTTGTGACAATTGAGCCACGTTAGCCGTATTTGAAGTGGCCTTGACTACACCCCTCCTGCTCTCTTTATCAATGGTATCGCTGCGCTTCAAGAATGTTCTTCTTAGAATAAAGACTCCGCCCCACGGTGGCAGATCAGCCGAACCTCGCACCGCCCAATGATCATAGACACCTTTACCTGTGGTGACTATGGATGTAGTGGATGATCCAGCAAGTGATATTGATTCTGTTGTATCGAGTGACCATTTTGGTTTGCCGCCCGGTTGATTTGGACGTGCGGGTGTTCCGTAACGTGAATCTGGATTGGTTGCACCCGTTGAAACCGAACCACCTTTACTCAAACCATATTTCGTCCAATGTGTCTGCTGAACCCAAGATGGAAGAACAGGGAATTGTTGTCCTATTGCCAAATCGCTATTTAGTGAAATTGCCTTTGTGCTTGTAATAGCATAATCAACCACCTTGTCACCAACGATATCTGCAACAAGCCCTAATCTTGGATGTCCGTCAGATTGCACTTGTCTGTGATCGCTTATCTCCGACAACGGTATAGGGCTTACACCACGTTCACCCTCATTCTTATTTCTCATGTTCTTTTCCCTACCCCATCCGTGTGCAGGGAAGTGATGCTGGAAGTCGTCGTGAATGAGATCTGTATTACTTGAACTACCTAATGTTGTTCCTGTGTAAATATCAACAGGATGAGCGTTTAAGTGAAGGTTGTTACCCTTTTGGTGCATAAAACCTGCCCCCGTTGATCCGAAAGCACTTGTTTGCTCAACTGCATTGACAGAATCCTTCGCTTTGACGATATCACCACTATGGTGGTTTAAGCCAATAATTGGATCCATCCCTGTATTGATTGTTTTTGATTTGAGGAATGTAGCATCCCCTCCTGTTACTGTTGAGAAATCTGTTCTTAATGAATCCACCACACCTGCTGGCATAGCCTTTGGTGAGGTTAGTCCGAGTGACATTTCACCCAATTTACGACCTATACCTATTCTGTTTTCTTTATCCGTCCATTCATCGTTTGATAGACGACTTAGCCCACTATTGCCAATGGATTGGGCGGTATCTGTTGAAAGCACCATACCAATAGGAACGCTGCGTTCAACACCAGAATACGCTCTTGGCCAATTCCAATCAGCACCGTCGTTCATGGTTGGCATTTTCTGCATCGTATCATGCACTCCGCCATCAAAACGGGCGGAATTGGTTATGGCTTGTTGTGCTGCATTCGCCGCCGCTAATTGTGACGGATCACCTGAAAGCATATTGATAGCATCACTCGCCCCTCTCATGCCCCATGCTCTTACAGGTAGTCGGCGGCTTAGATCGACGGCGACCATAGCATCTTCAACTGCGTGTATTTTGGTTGAAGCACGATTGTCACCATACGTTGCCCCAGTCACAAGGTTGTATTCTGTGTGCGCCTTACGAGGATTCAAACCATCTCCAATACCTTCACCACGAGATCTCCGAGTTCCATTATTCAATTTGAAGTTATGAGCCAATTCTAACGTTCCGTGGGCTTCACGAACAGATGAGTTCCCCATTAAAACGGCACTTGCACCTCTTAGACCCCATGATGAGCCGTGGCCACCTGCATTAAGTCCATTATAGCCATAATTCTGTAACCATTGGAATGCGTATAATCGCTCGAATGGCAATGCTACCTTTGCTACTCCTGTGGCTGCCGCCATTTCCCTATCGGCATTCCTCAAAAGAAGATTCTTGGTAGCAGGGTAATTGACACTGTTTGGCATACCCGATGCTCTATAACGGAACGTCATAAATTGCTCACGGACTGTGCCGAATAGTGCAGGGTGGCTATATTCTGCTAACCATGTGCAAAGGAAAGCATCTGGCATAGCCCCCGAAGCGGTATCACTCGCTTTCGCTAAGGCCAAGTCATTGTGTTCGGATTCTTGTAATATGTTTGAAGAAGAAGGCATAGCGTCGTTTGTTTTTGCAACGGGTGCTGCGGAAGCGTTTGTTAATTCGGGATCATGTGCTACCAAAGGCGGAACTGTTGCTAATTCGGTTGCTACACGAGGATAAATAGCACCTTCCGCTGCACCGTCTGCTGCGTAAGCATATTTGTTCGCTATGCTTACATCCTGACTTAATGTTAAATCATGTATTGGTGCTGGCCTCCCTCCCATAAGCGCATATTGAGAAACAAAGAACCCATTGACCATGAACTCTTCCGATGTAGTATATTTGGTCGATACCGTGCGTGACGCTTCCAGATCGAAACCAATAGCACCACTCCTTGCGGTTGCACTGTTGCCACTGTCAATGTATTGACTTAGACTTCGTATATGGCTAAGATAGGCAACGTTATTGGCACTTCCCTCGAAATCGGCATCCCTCTTAATAAAAATAGCCTGTTCCGCACTTGAACCTTCACTATCCACAACGCCCTGTCCGGGTGCAAACAAAATATCAGCGGAGAACTTAGGGTGATTCGTCCATTTTGCATAATGGAAAGGCATCATACGCCCATTCATCTCTTCATCTAACGGGAAACCATCAGACGCAAATGATCCACTGTGTGTGGATGCTGATACCCCTTTACCTTCAATGCTATCCATTACATATCTTGTAGCGTTGTTTAGAGAGTGTGGTGATTGGAAACCGAAATGTTTGTTTTCCGTTTCCGCTTCAAACATAAGAGAGTAGGCTGATCCATGAGATCGGTGGAGTTGTCGGCGTAAAGAGATAGGAGTTCCCCTCATGGTCATCGGTGCAACAAAGTGATGACCTTGACGACCAAACCGAATACGGTTATGTGGGTTGGTGTATTGTGCATCTGCGCCATTGATGGTATCCTTTAGCACAGACCCACGTTCAGCATGATCAGTTAAGCGATGCGCTGCGAATAAACGGGTTGTTCCGCTTGGCACAGATCCCGGCGTGGTGTTTGGTGTTAAGCCGAATTGCGTGGTTAAGGAGTCATGCAAAATACGAACAGGGTGGAAATGTAGCATTCTGTCATGTGTATCGAATTGGGTAGCACCACCGGGTTCAGTGTCTATATAGGCATCGGTGTTAGCCTCCTTCACTCCGGGCTCTAAGGTCAAGGGGTCACTTAGACCACCCATCCCAAAGGACTTGTTTCGCCATGCTTGCACCCTATCGTGGCCACTACGAACTATGATGTTGCCGGGAATGTCTTCTGGGAGGGGTAGTTGGATCCGAAGATTTGGTTCTATTCCGCTACCCGGAGTCGAAGGTAACACAGTAGTAGCACCCGTCGAAGGATCTATTCGGTTTTTAGGCATTTGATAATCTTTGATCACCGTTCCGAATGGAGATCCACCAATCAGCACAAGTTCCTGCCCTGTGTCATCGAAAACGGATATGTTATCCCATACACGTGCTTCATCGGTTATCTGTAACCCAGATACACGTTCACTGTTCACCGTTCTTACTGTTCGGAATGGGGCTGCCATTCCAAGCGTAGTAGCGTTGGCATTGCTTCCGTCTGTAAAACCATAACGCTTCACACCTGCGACTGTTATGTCGGTGGGCTTCTGTGTTTGGGTAAAACCGGCTATCTCCTTCAACCGACCAGAATTGTTTCCGGGGTTGGTTGCGTCACTTGTGACAAATGAGTCTTCATTACCTCGAAGTTCACCAAAGGTTACAGGCATTGTTATACCGCTTTCTAAGGCAACCGAGTATTTTGATGCAGCAGGTGCATAGAACAACTGATCGCCATTTTGCAACTCGACGGCAGTAGCAGCAACGGTTAGTGTAATCGCTTGCCGAAACAATTCAATCCCGTGTGGTATGTCCTTGAAGAATTGGGTTACTTGGAAGGCATTTACTGTTCCGGCTTCTGACGATGCGTTTTGATTGCTATTTGATGGAAACCCTATGACGTAAGGATCGCCATTCGCATCGCATATGGATGCAGCATTCCCGTATGTAGTTGGAACATTTGGGGTAGTATATGAGGTAAAACCAGATGAGCCAACTGCCCCCATTGCTTCATTTGATTTTGCGTTTATGGTTGTGCCATTGAGCAATAATAAATTGAAATTATCATCAAAATCGGCTTTAGTGTAAGGTAATGTTGTTCCTGTTGGATGGTCAGCCATATCCATGTATAAACCCTCTTCAAACTGCGCCGATAAGATAACACCAGCGTTACCTACAAAAGCACCTCCGCCTGACAAAGCAAAAGTGATTTGGGTATCGTTAAATGGCTCTCCTTGTAATTCGCTATTATTGCTGATAGTGACACTCCCAGTAAAACGAATCTCATTCAACGTCATCTCCTTTATGGTTCCCTTTAATGCACCACCTACGAATATCTTCTCTCCCACAACGAAGTAATCTCTTGGATCATTAGTCACGGTGACAACCCCTGCATTGCTTGCCCCACCACTACCTGTAACATCACAATACGCAGCATCGGCACGTCGCTTACGCATATGTGCAGCCCCACCTGCAAGAATACCAACAGAAGTGCCGTCCTTGAACTTAATGTGATCACCCGCTTGCCACGATACTGTGCTTGCACCACCTATTTCCAAAAATACTTGTGAAGCACCGAGAATAAATCCATGATGTCGGTTTGAGATTTTGAGTGTAGTTCCTGTCTTCCTTCGAGCGACACCTGCTGCCTTTACTGCAACGTTTCCTGTTGCGTCACCTGTATCATTCAATTTCTGTATGTTAGTTATGGCATTTTCTGTGGTGGTTATTGTAGTAACAAAAGTTCCATCCGCCTTGTAAATCTTAGATCCTACTTTGAACGAACCATCAAAATCGGCGTTTGGTGATAATACTTTAATAACAGTCGAGGAAGCCGCAACATTTGTTTGCACGTTGTCGTTGGATCCACCGTTACCACGTCCAGCAGAAACAAATGCACCGGAAGGGTATGGACCCATACCGTCCATTTTCACACCGTGTTCCAACGGTTCTATTGGCAGATCTTGAAGGTCGGCAGCCCAACCTTGACTACCAAACGTCTTAGAGGATAGTTGCCCCATTATACTCGGCCCATCGAATGGGTAATCAGGTGGAGGAATAGAAGGTAACTGACAACTGTTCAATCCCTCTATCGAAAATCTTGAAAATCCACGGTGAAGAGTATGATTTGATTCGGGTGAGCCATCTGTTATAGGGATAGCACCACGTGAATCAGCGTTTATTGCTGGTAATCCCATGTTACCTCCGTCCATTGGTTTGGCAGTAAGATGCCAAACAGGTATGGATGTTCCGAGTCCTTGCACGATTGGCCCACCATTGGCAGTTCCCCAATACCCTCCGCCTGTGGGTGTTTCGGATTCCCAAGTTGCTACTATGGTGTGTTGTTCCTTTGTATCATTATTGATCACAACATCCGCACCACCAGCAATGTTGCTTGTGCCGCCTGTTACCTTGTATATTGTAAATGCGATACGGGAAGTTGCGTTGTTTGTATCTTGGTGTGTTATCGTATAACCGTTGTAATAGAGTGTTTGTGCGCCCGCCGTTATCGAGCCCGTTGTTGGAATATCTGTTGGAATTATTGATCTGGAAGTAATGGTTGAATTAGTTATGGTGTTGTTTCCCATTTCAACCACATATGGATTTTGATTAAGCGTAGCCAAACCTGACCAAGCACCTGTCAAACCCGGTGTATCAGCATCACCTGCAACCTCACCCGAATACCCTTTAGCACCACTCATCTTCACATAACGTGCTCTCAAATAACGGCTTCTTGAATGTTCACCGACTTGTCTATTCCTGCTTGAGTTAATGGCAGCAGCGATCATTCTTGTTGCCTCTTCTGTGCCAAGATCATAGGTGAGAATTGGAACTGTCGCCGGACAAGACCCATCGGCTCTCGCCTGTGTGTTTGCTTCGGCTGCACGTTTTAGATCAACAACGACTAAATTGACACCATTTCTCGTATCTTCACCAGAACTACCGAGGGTTGTGGTATCTGTTATGTCACCAGCCGCAGGTGTGCGTATGAGAAATTGCATTCCTTGTGAGTTGCCTCCCGCAGCAAATGTGGTATCAACAGGATCACCATAAGCAGTATCAGGGTAGGTAAAGTGAAGACTAAAGTAACCACTTTTGGGGCGACCTGCATCCGTTCCAAAGGTTTGAACCTTTGCGGGATATCGCAAACGAGGGTATTGTGTTTGGATGCTGCCCGTTTGAGTCATATCAATCCCACACCTTATTGCCTAAAGCGGTTGCTTCCGCAGAAGATAGTGCCTTGTTCCAAATACCAACTTCGGCTAATTTACCTTTGAAGTAAGTAGGGGTGGAAAGACCAGCACCACTTGCCCCACCGCTAACATAGCCATAACAGTATGTCCCTGTTCCGCCACCAAAGGACGGATTATTCAATTGTGCGCCACCGACGATAGGGCAGCCGTGTAACGCAATACCTATTGTAGCCATACGTGCAATACGACCATAGAAGCCTCCTGTGGGTGATCCAGATGACCAATTCACTACCACACCAGCGTTGTTTTTGTTGGTGTCATTCACCATACCTACTTGTTGGTATAATCGAGGGTGATTTGCCACACCATTGGTGGCTCGGTATGTCGAGTCATTGACATCTTGATATGCACCTACGGTGGCATGAGCCGCATCTGTGGCGGTTGAGAGTTGAAGAGCAGTTCCACCCAAATATGCAACAGGGTTGCCGTTGAGTGGTTTTACTACTGTTAATTGCGACCATGACGCTTTGGGGAGGATGGAGTAAGATGTGGTGTATGTCGTTTGGATAGTAGTTCCCGTAGCGGTATTCCTGTGATGCACCACCACCTTGATGTTGTAGTTACTATTATTTGAGCCAGCGTTGAGATCGTGTTGTCGTGCCAATATAGAAACACCTAAAGGATAGCCATTTTCATCAATCATGTGGAATATGGGTCCACCTATTGTTGCAGCATTTGAACCACCACCCCAAGCAGCAGCGACGGAATGGGGCTTTATCATAAAGGTCACAGACCACGGCCCTTGAGCGTGAATACTATCTATGATTGGGCCAATACCTGCTACGGTTTGATTTGCATAATCAGCAACGGAATGCAAAACTAATCCCGGGAAATGGGGTAGGCCATTGGTTGATGCGGTGGTGGAAGATGGATTGAGTTGAACACCACGTGATGATTGATCACCGTGATTTGCAGAAGAAAGGTAAAGCGGAGATGAAGCCCCGTTTGCTTCCAATTGTCTTTCCCAATTTCCGACCATCCCAACGTGATAACCGAACTTGTTTTCTATTGCTTTATATTCTGGTCTTGCTTCTAACGAACTGTTTTGTTTGTAATCACCAACCAGATCAGGGTGATTCATACGGAGATAGAAAATACAATTATCGTCTGCGTAATGTATCCCTGCATAGGAGTTCTCCTTTGCGGTATCTTCGTTATTGATTTCGGTGAAATCGAGGACGGCTGCTGATGTCTGTATCTCTTGGAGATTTTGTATCCCACTGTAACCTGTTGGTCCTTTTGCGTAATGATGAGTATAGAAGTCACTGTAATCATTAGCAGTTCCGTCGCTAACATCGAATGTGACACCCGTATGCCCTCCACCAAAGAAAAGTATTCCGTTAGCATCCAAAAGAGGATCAACCATTACGATATCAACCGAATCCTGTGTGCCATCTTTCGCAAGGAACAGGTCGATGAACTTCTGTGTTTTTGTGCTATCCACAGGCTTTAGATTGACCAAAGCACAACAAGAACCAACACCTGTTGCCTTGCAATTATTGGTGACAGATCCGAGTGTATCTATACTATCAAAGGTAGCAAGGTATTTGTCGTCCACCAAAACAGTTCCGGGGTTCTTGTGTGTAATCGTTCTCCCCGCCCTATACAGTATATCCAACGCCTTTCTATCAACCCAAAGGCGTGGTTGGGTAGTTGAATTGTATATTGGGAGAAGGGTGTCGTCGGTATATCGTGGTAATCTAACGGATTTGAATCCATAATCATTGCCTATGCCCTCGTATTTTCGTAATACATCACCTACCTCAACTCCGCCGATGATTCCACCTTGAAACGTGGTGATCGGTATGTGTGTTTCGCCATCCATACCTAAAGGTAAGGGGGCTGCAAACGAACTCGCTTGGTATGATCTGCTATTTGTGGCCAAAAGCCCACCGTGGCCAATTGCTTGTATGGGGCGATATGGATATGGACTGTTGTTGTTGAACCAAATAGCGAAATTGCGAGATGTTGCGCCCGGTATAGTGCTATGGATAACAATCGTTACTCCACTCTCACCATCACGGCTTTCAACGCTCTTGCCGATAAAGGCTCGCACATAGCCCATATGTGATCCTGTGTTTGTATCAGTGACGGTGTAATCTCCCTCGTCTGTTGCGAATAAGGTTGGTGGATCGAAAGCACTACCACCATTTGCGTTCTTTGCCATTGGATGACCTGCTTGGTTAATTCTTCTAATGATTTCATCAACACCCCCATCAAAATCAGCAACTATGCTGCCTATTTCCCCAAAGTTAAGGTGTTGTGGCATCACGTATGTTAGATTTTCACGATCCTTCTTCTTTCCCTTTGCTGCGAGATAACCTGTTTGGCATTCGACAAATGGTTTTAGTGGGATGTCGCTTGCACCATAGAGTTCGTGGCCGGGATCAAACTGAAGACCCTCCATCGACGGCCCATCGTTGATTAGAATCGTTGCACCCGTGCTATCCGATGGATCCAAAGAAATCCTCGATGTTCCGAGGTTTAACCTCATTCCCAATGTGTATTCTATTTTTTGAGCAAATGATTGAGCGATAGAAGTCGCCGTTAAACCCGATACACTGACTTGTAGTGAAGCCAAATTGGTGTTAGAAGCCGTTCCGTGATAAGCGTCTGTGCGTAACCATCCACCCATAACTACGGGTAGCCCGATATTGAAATAGTGGATTAGTTGTGCAGCGGTTGTGCCTTCTGCTAATGGGTTATGGAAACGGGTATAATACAAGCGATGCGAATCTCCTACGATTGTAATTTTGTAAATGTATAACCTTATTCCCGCAGATCCCAAAATCCCTTCACCAACCGTGGCGATAAATCCTGATCCATCTGGGGCTGCACCATCAGCATCCAAAGCCCATGCTTGATCACCTCCACCATGCGGGGTAATACCATTGAGGCCACCTTCATTGATGAACGGTAACACACTATCAACCTCAATATAAGTTCCAGAAGAAGAACCGTGTGCGTTGTCTTCGCTGGTGCTATGTGATGAAGCACGGAGGAATGAAGAGGCTTGCTCTCTCATACAACGTATGATCAAGGGGCGGTTTGAAGTAATACCTTCTGGGTCATTGATACGAAGCATGGAAACTTTGTTTTTTAATCCCCAATCAACGGAATAACGACTTTCGTATTGCTGCATATGAGGGCGATTTATCGCCGTCATCGTGCAATCAACAACCATTTCCATTGCTTTTGTTGTAGGGAGTGGGCTGCGCTTTGTTTCACTTGTGGCTATACGCTTATCAACGTCGAACATCATAGACGGGAAGATTGGTATTTCGACAAGGGCTCTTGTTGAGGCTACATAGGTGGATGTTTGTTTGTCGTTACGGACGGATGCGTTACCTGAACCAAATATGCGGTCTTTCCAAATTGGTAACTTGCTATGTTCTGTCCGTGATGGCTTTATGTCAATACCACCTTGACCTAAACCACCCATAGTAAGACTCACCACAGGGCTACCCATGTCACCAATTTCTTTGACAGGATGACCCTGACCAAGATCATAATCCTGATCAACTTGACTATCCGAGATCTCAACCAATTGCGACCTGCCCCTTATCACAAGTGACTCGCCTTCTTCGCCCGTGGTAGGGGCTATTTCTTCTGCTCGTCCTCTCATCAACGACATTTCGATAGTCGCTATGTGGTGATTTTCGGAATTATCAGTAGGTGTAATCAACTCGCTCAAAGTTCCTGACCTTTTTCTATCTGAAGGATGTATCAACAAAAGATGTCTATCCGACAACAATATGTTGTCGATCACATCAAACTGCTCAAACATGATTCGTTTTTTAGACGGAACAGGTAAAGCGGTGGGTAGTGCTTGAGCAGTAGTTATCTTTGATTTGGGATTGTTAGTGCCTATACGCAAAGTGTTGTATGCACTTCTGCTATGCTTAACAGGTGTTCTTGTGGAGGCTATGGTTTTTGGTATTCCGTATGGTTGCTGCTTTGATACAAAACCCAAAGAGTTGTCGGTTTTTTTATTGCTTTCAATAAGCATACGACCAAAGGGGGTATCATCAAGATCAACAAATGACGATATCGCAAAATCACCCGTAGGGTTCATTGACAAAGTATGCGAACCCAATTTTCGTTTTACTGATTTGGTAGGTATGGTGATTAAACCGCCGGGCGCAGTAATAGGAATGGGGGGATATGTATTATTATTGATGGGTCTTCTCAAAATATCTGCTATGGTAAAGGCCGCACCTGTGGTGCGGTTGTAATACACTTGTTCGGCAGAAGGAACTGTTTTCTCAACGATTAACCAACCATATTGCTTATCGAAGTTCCAATTGCTCATATCGGTTATTCCTGTAAATGCGGAACTCGCCATAGCAACGAAGTCGTTTGCATCGTTTGCTGCTGCACCTGCAAAGTTCCCACCAAAGTTCCCACCGCCTCCTGTCATAACTTGCCCTGTGCGATCAATAGCGGAATAATACACGTCAATGGATGATGGCAGACTAAAAGAGTTCCAATACTGCAAGTGTTCATCTTGTATGTTAATGGTAGCAACCCTCGGCTCACTTTCAGGGCTTATGTGCCTCACATAATTTTTGTTTGTTGCCTTACCGGGATTCGTCCAATCCCATAAAGCCTCATGGTCAATATCTAAACCCTTCAATGCAAAAGGTCGAATATCTTCAACACGGATACCGATGATTTTGTTATAGGAAGACGATTTATGATTTGCGTTAGACGCAAAACCACCTTGAATAACAATTGCCCCTGTTTTTACACTCGTTCCTGTTGCAGTAAAGGTGCTTATTTCCGATGATGTAATTTTTGATGAAACCACACCTTGATACACTACTTCGGTGACATCAACCTTATCATTTGGGCTAATAATTGATTCAACCCCCATATTCTCATATTTAGATTCAAACGAATCACCGAATCCTTGCACCGTTTTATTGACTGTTTCACCCGTTGGATCAGGAAACTGCTTTAGGAAAAAATGACCCTCGACTGTGTTGTATGCGGTAATACCACCCATGCCCGCAAGTTCATCGTGTGGATCGAGCAGATTATTGTTATACCAATTCATATAACCACCAAACCCATCTGGCTGCAATCCGGGCAGATTGTGGTAAGTGTTGAAAGTCCACGGATAAGGATGTGCTATGGTGGGTCCACCGGGCGTATAACCGCCACCGCCACCGCCACCGCCACCAGCACCCGGCACATTTCCCGTTGCAACTGTTGTTTGCAGACGACCACTTGTTATACCAAACGCCTCTTCGACGTTTGCTAATGTTTGGTTTTGGGGATTATTGATATCGCCACCAAACCAATTGCCATTTGGACTTGAACCAGCGTGTAAAAAACCACCCGGTTCATTTGCTGGTCCACCCAGAAGAATACCAAAAATGCTATCTTCGGATTGTTGTGCGTCAATCCCTACTACTGATTGTGCTGCTGCTATGATCCATAACAAACTCTCACCGTGATCAGCAAGGCTTGTTATAGTAATAGCATCGCCTACCACAAGGTTTGCCTTCCAAGTAAGAGGCACAGGGCCAGCGACAGTGTTCACCAGCCCCATCTGCATTATCATTTCAGCGTCCCAGTTGGCGATGGCTGCTGCGGTAAGTGCTGCCATCACGCACCAACTCCGTATTTATTTTCAAAGTATTGACGTATGAGCATATCTGATCCATCATCTAACTTTCCAGCATATATCATCACTTCATGCACAATAAAGCCGGGTTTAGCAAGTTCCGTCAGCGAAGTAGTGGTGCTATTTGTCTGCAACATCTGCCCTAACAATTCAAAGCCCGCCATTTGTGGGGAAACATCGTCAAATATCAATGCGGCGGTTGATGCCCAATTACCTACTGCGGTTCTATATTCTCCATCTCTCGCATAGCCCCAAAGTAATTTTGCATTCGGCTCATCAATTCTAATTGAAACGAGTGAAGGTTGTCCTTCGTCTGGTTGGTTTATATTTCCAAGACCAGCCGAGGATTGTCCAGCAATTTCAATTGCAGGTTGGCTTGGAACATTCAGTCGTATCTTGGTCGTGTTGTTGAATGTATTGAAAAGTGTGGTGCTTGTTCCTGCTGCATGATATGTAGGTGTGATCATAAAATACATTGAATATGAACCCGTGTTACAAGCAACGCCAGATCCCGGTATGGTCGTCAAAGCAGCATTACCCGCTGCATTGGTGAAGAATGGAACAGGTTCAAGTTCGTTTGTTAATTGTGGCACTTTCTTTGGCACAATACCATTGCCATTCACCCATGACGATCCATCGAAGTGCAATTGATTGGCAGGGTAAGTTGGGATGATGATACCTGCTTGAAGTGTAACATTCCCACCGGGTGTGTTAATTGGCCCTGTTGGTGTGTAATACGCAGGGTTCACCACGGCTTCCACACCAGATCGACCATTTGCATTGGCACAGGTTTGCTTCCATTGCCACCCGTCACCCCATGAAAACAAAGCGTAGTTCCTTTTGTGGTTGTTTGGATCTATGACCGCCGTCAATGGTGCTATATTTTTCCACCATTGAACAAAAGACCCGTTTCTTATCCGTTCTCCGGGCGTTGCTGCTACCAAAGATTCGGAGTTATTAGCATCCCAATGACCCATTAGCGAATTAGGAAATGGCACAGGGTTTCCAATGCCAACAATAATCGAAGGTGGGCTCATTTTTCTCATATTGCTACGCATTCTTGATTTCGGTGAAATGAAGAAGCCATCGTTATTGTATTTTGTTGCGTCCTTGAACATTTGACTTTGTGTAAATCTTGCACGTGTTCTTTGCCCCTTTGGTCTTACTGTTATTCCCCATTGTGCTGCGTCGGGATCGTCGTTATGTCGTTTTTTAGGAGATCCGTCGTCAATAATTAAGTCAGCGTTACCTAAAGTGAACCATACAGGTGTATCATCTGGATGTTTGAACAACAACCCCTGCCCCACAGGTTCTAACGCCTCCGCATTATTGGCTAAATGAACGCTTTGAAAAACCAAACAAGGCGCACGGTTGTAATATGGCACACCCGAAAAGAGAGTGGTTGCACCAACAGGTTGCTGCGGGTCATATCCACCGCTACCGAACTTACCAACAAAGTCAATGGCTATAATTCGGATCCGTTCAATTGGGTTCATCATAGGGGCAAGGCTTGTGTTCCCTGATGCTATTGTATGCGGAACGCTTGCGGATGGAGTGTGAATGAATTGATTTGAAGGAGTTCTTGCGACCCCCGTAACAGGGTGTGTTCCTGAATGATTTATGATAGCGTTTAGTGGCGAAACACCTACATTTGCTGCATACGCTGCCCCTCCCGATACTTCTGAACGGAGATCTAAAACACCAGAACTCCACCACGATTGGTGAGGTAAATCCTTTGTGCTGATGCCAAGCAGGTGCGCTGCTAAACGCTCATAAGCGGAATCCCGATGGGTTGCATATGCTACACCACCATCTCTTATCCTCATAATACCGTATGAGTGATTAGCAGGGAGTGATAATGGGTGAAATGGGGGTGACATAGTGCTTGCGCTGGTGATAGTATGGAAATCGAACCCTATGCAAACCATAGGGGTTTCCAACATATTATCCTTCATGTCACCTGTCGAAGACTCGCCTCCTGCATCTGTGATGTAATTGAGGCCGTTTGCAAAATATAGTTCGGGTATGTCTCGTTCATCGTTAAAGTTCCAAAGACCCGTGGTATCCCCTGTGAGAGTGAATTGCTCTAATTTCGGTTCAATGACACCCCTGCTAATGCGTATGCTTTCCAATACGCCTTGATATTCACCACCTTGACCTCCCAAAAAGACATCCGAGGAAAATGATCTCACGATCCTTTCCTCACCACCAAAATCTATACTACCAACCAAGTCACCATTGGCATAAATCTTCATTTCTTTTCCAGTAAATTGAGCGCATACATACAACAACTCTCGCTTATTCAACTCTTTGTCGGATGGATATCTCCTGCCGTCCATATAATTTTCTCCACCCATTCCCTCTCCCACAAGTGGGGCTGGATAAGACGTAGTGCTCATCACTCGTTGGCTTTGTTGTATCCCAGAACTATCCAAAGTATGAACATCAAAAAGGATCTTCCCTGCTTTCCCAACATCTCCTACTTTCAGTGAGTAACATCCTTCTTTGTGTATTACTACTCCACCATAATCAGGTATGACAAATGCTTCGAGTGTGAATGGGCCAATAGTATTGTTGAGAGGGTTATTTTCGTTTGGTATGTGATGTCTTCCCAATCTCGGTTCGTCACTATTTGCTTTGTAACTCCCTGAATAAGAAGGCGGGAACAAATCAACACCCGATTCACGGAAAGCACCTGTTGGAACAACAATACCGTCTGTATATCCGTTGAGCCTAACTGCCTTTGAATAAATCGAGCGAAGTGGCATACGACATCAAATCCCAATTAGTTGTTCACAGGCATTGAAGCCAAGAGTGTAAGTCCACACAGAATCCCCTGCCGCAAAAGCGGGCTCAAAGGTTTGAACTATCCCGGGTATGGCGATACCCTGCCTAAAGAATGGGTTTGGTCTAATGGATTCACCGTTGGTTGTATCAATAGGATCAAACACTTGTGTATTTTCCTCGGATGACATTGATGTTCCCGGCCCAGAAGGAACGATGAATTGTCTTAATTCTTCGGTTACTCCCGATGCCGTGACCATTGACTCGTAGGGAATCCTTATGCCAACAATATACTTTTTTACGTTTGGTGACTCTTGGATACGAAGGAGGGAGGCTACATCAAAACTTGCAATCGAATCAGGCATCTCAATTAGATCTCCTGTAAAGGACTGTGGAGATAGCATACCGCCTCCTGCCGACGCATTCACAGTCATGTCGATTAGATCTTGTATCTTATCACCTTTACTTTTACGACTACCCGTGACACCGCCCGTGAAATTAGACACGAAAAATGGGTCGAGAAAATCTAACGAGCCTGATCCGGCAGCAGCCGTCAATGTGGTATAGGTGTTGCCTGTGGTTCCCTTGACTAAATTGGTGATAACAATGGCTTCCGAGCCTACTTGTGCGCTTTGGAGTCCTTGATCGGTGGCACTTATTGCTGATCCACTCAAGGGCTTATATGCCCTTGTGAAAACAGATGTCATTGCAGTTGATGCGCCAGCCACATTCACGTTACCTGTTCCTAAACGAGCAAAAATAGCCGCAGCAATATGCCCTGTATTGGTAACTGTTCCTGTTAAATTGACAGGGAGAATAGATTTTGTTGCGGTTGTATCGCTTGGCACATTTCCCGTTGAAACGAATTGGAGGACTATCGTTTCACCAAGTCCAGCAGCCTTTTGACCTGCCGATTGGAGAACTATCTGTTTTCCGTGTAAGTATGTTTTAATCAAGGCAATGGTGTTGTGTCCTATTGCACGTTGTTGTGCAAACCACGATGTTGCGAGAGTAGTAGCACGGCTTATATCGAGGGTAGCACTTGCACCCGCTGATCCAGAAACAGTCCTATCGTCGGTCATAATACCTTGAACGGTAATACTAAACAGATTTTGGTTGAGATCTAAACCAGCACGAACACCAAAAATAGGTAAAGCCCATACTGCTACACCTCTTGTAACACTGAAATTGATGGTTTCTGCTTGTAACTCGATTACTTGGCCATCACGACGAATGAGTTGTATCATTGGCATATTCAAATCCCCCTCGATATTCCACCAGAACCACGTGTGCGTGAGCGCAAAGCACGAGCAACCTCTTCCGAGATTTGCCTCGCTATCTTGCGTCCATCTCCACTCACGCCGCTGACGTTTATGGTTATATTGTTGGTATTTCCACCATTGCCCATTCCTTTGATCGTGACAGGGATGCTGCGACCATCAGGTAACGGAACTACCGCTTCTGTGCCGTGCAATTCAACGTCATAACCTTGTGGAGATCCTGATGAAACACCACCCTTTCTAAATGACGGCTTTTTAATTTGCACTCCTTCAAGCCAGCCGAAACCGGGTATTTTAGAGGCTGCATCCATACCTTTGTTAAGCAATGAAAATATCGGCCAAACGAGATCAACCAAACTTCTTACAAAGCCCTTAGCAAAGTTCTTCATGGACGTAAATGCGCCTTTAACCGCATCCACCAACCCACTAAAAATCTTCTTTGCTTTGTCTGTATTGCCCATCAAAAGAGCCATTATGATACGAACAACACCGAACAGTATGCGCCAAACCAACATAATAGGTGTAATGATAAAACCAATTGCATTGATAAGCATCTTGTAATACGGTTTAACGTAAGGCCATGCCCACATAACGAACTTGATCACAATAGCAACTACCTTTCCTATGATGAATATAGCGAATGCGATAAACTCTAAAGCCATTGCTTGGAACTCTTTGTAATAATCAAAGATACCCGAACTAACAAGGAAGTCCATGAAGTAATTGTATAGATCCATAATTGCACCAAAGAACTCGTCCACGGTGACACCTGTTCCTTCAAAAGCACCTACTATGTCGTTGTATGCCCCTTCTATGGCCGTCCAAATACCCATAATACCGTCAATCCATATTTGAACAAAGCCCATTTCAACTATTTGAGTTATGAAATCAAAAATCAATGTGTAAGCAAGATTATACAGACCGAAGAATATGTCAAATGTCACCGTCATAGCGTCTGCTATTGTTTGAAAGAAGCCCGCTGCATCCATTTCTGGAAGAGTGATATTTGCCTTTAAGGTTTCCCAAAGTGCCAATATGCGATCCTTCTGCTGCGATATGGTGTTACTGATATTCCCTGTTAAATTAGTCCAAACGGGTCCAAATGCCTCACCTGCAACGCTTGCTACGCCACTAACCGAGCCCTTTATTCCCTCCCAATCTATTGCACCGAGTGCGCCTTTGACCTTATCCACTCCACCCTGAACCAAGCCAAAGGCATCACCTACCAATGGCAGATCAGTAAGCCAAGCACGTAAGGATCCCCCACCTGTGTCGAATACTGCAACAAGCAACATCATCGCCGCCATTACTGCAAAGGCCATGCCCATAAGAGGCATCATAGTGGCAATAATACCCGTAAATAGACCTTTAGTGAGTGTTAATGCTGCGGTTAGGGGAACAAAGACTACACCAAGCGCACCTACTGTCTTGACCATAGATCCGAGGCTTTTGTTGGCTAATTTACCACCCTTTGCCATCCCCTTAGTGGCCTTTTCACCCTCTTTACCCGCACCACCGAATGTGGTTTTTACGCTTTCAAGACCCATATTCAACTTCATATGAGCATCATACAACGGCCCAAGAAACTTCATCATAACTCGGTGCTTATCGGGTAAAATAGTGAGTTGATCACCATACTGTTGAAGTGTCTTGACGTGGTTGATGAGTGCGAGATCCATACCCGCAATTGTTTTACTGTCAGCCATTTTATTCAAGCCCCGTATTCATGCGTTCAAAAAAGTCCGAGTCACTTGTGGTGCGAACAGATCTCCCCTTTGATGCACCCACACTTTGCTCACGCTTGAGTTTATCCATCATTTCGGCTTCTTGCTCACGGTATGCAGCCATCATCAAATAATCCAATATAACTCTTTCTGGGGGCAAATGATCCCATGAGTGTGGTGGGCATTTGAAAAAATGACCGAGGAAAAAGGTGACAATAGATTGCCCCAGAAGAGCGACCTTTTCCATCGAAAGATCCATTTCCCCTTCGCCTTCAAATGCGATGAAAGTGCGTATGTCGTCTGGGGTTATGCCAAAGGGCCTGTATTCATCCCCGCCATTAAATCTTCAAAGCCGGGTAATAATTCTTGAATTGCTGCGCCTACTTCTGGGCGGAGTGAGAGTAGTTGCTTCTGATCGAGTTCTGGATCTGTGCGAGTGATACATCGTTTATACACGAACCGCCAATAGCCACCAAAATCAATCGTCGGTGTCATCTCACCTGAAGCATCAGGTGCAAGTTTGACGAATTGACCGAGAGCCTCTTGGCGTTCTATCCAAGATAAATCTCTAATCCATACGTCAATATCACCATGCGGTGTTTCCACCGTATGTTGTGTCGAGTTATCGTTAATTATCAAATCATTCGCTGCTGCTTTCGCCATCTCCGTCACCTTCTGTTGATGGTTCGGCTACTGCCTCTTCCTCAACATTAGCACCGTTTAGGCGATCCAACAACTCGGCCTTTGTGCCTGTCGCTGGAAGACCACGATTGTTGCATTCAACTTGCAATTCCGTCTTGTTCATATCCTCAAGGGATTTGGGTTCAACGGGTGCAATTTCATCAACAATAGGTGCTTCTGGTGTTGGGGATGGAGTAAGAGCAAGCGTGTCTGTCGTAGCAACGATTGATCCAGCGGAAAGCCCCGGTCCTTCAACGATTTTACCCGTTTCCGAAATAGTCCAATCCAATGATTTTCTTCGCCCGTCGATTTCAACTGTGCCTGTTAGCCTTACCATCTATATCACCCCTGTCATACCCTGCCTATAACGATTTGCCCCTCATAGGATAAAGTATGGACTTGTTTCTTCCACTTTCAAATGGCGAACTGCACACTCAACTTCTGCCGTGACGGGTCCTTTGTCATCGGGCATTGGGTGCGTTGCCTTTGTTATGGTGTAATCTTCAACTGTGATCTTGGCGTTTTGCCTTGAAGCATGAGAGCCCGGCTTACTCAAAATCATTGTAATGTCGTTTGTATTGATGTGGTGCTTGCGTGTTCGTAACTGATCAAACCATCGGTCATCTTCAACCAATGCACTGAACTTGAAAGTGTATTCACGTGCGGCTTCTGTGATCTCGGCAGCGTATTGCGTTGCACTCTCTTGCACTTGATCCGCATCTGCGTATGTTCCTTCTGTTCCTCTAACATACCAACGTGCGGTATTGCTATTGGAGATACCAATTTCAGCCGATATTGCTCGGAGTAATGGTGCGCCGAATGCACTAAGTTGAATGTGTTGGAATAGATATGGCTTCTCACCATTGACGGCAATACCCGAAACCCTTCGGTTGATATGTGTTTCAGCCGTATTTTCAAACATTCTGTGTGGTATGAGGAACTTGCCTGTGGTATCTGTGAACATACGCCCTGCTTCATAGTCACCGCTGATCTTCAACTCACCCTCACTATCCGCTTTTACGGTGCAAGCGTTCATTTTGCATCCAGAAAAGACACGTAGTAGTTGATTAGCACCGGGTGTAACGTCTGTGGTTCGGAACGATTGTTCTATCCCAAAAGTAGGTAGGTAAGAATAACCAAAGAGGCGATGTGTAATACCATACTTCAATTCACCTGTGCTTTGAAGCGCAGGGGATCCACGTTCCCAATCACGCTTAGAGGCTGAATCGTAGGTGTATTTCATGCGCTCGATACCGCACTTACCTGCGGAATGACCGAATAGGAATGGTTCTTCGACATAGACATACTTTGCATCTCCACCGTTGGCAGTTCCAACGGCAAGAACCCTGCGGATCTCGTGCTTGTGTAGTGTAGGTGCAGTAGTATCTGCACCGGGAACTTGAACTGTTTCACTATCAACGATTTGGATGTAGTCACCTGCTGCGAACTTGGCTGCGTTTGTTACACCAACATCAATACGCAGATCTCCTGCTAAAACCGCAGCATCCAGACTCGCTAACACATAAACGGAACGTGCTGCAACAATAGCAGTAGCAACTGCACCCGGTGTAATATCAACGGCTGCTGATAATTGGAGTGATGCGGCTGCACCAGCACCATAGTATCCGTATTGCACACCACCTGCGTCAAGTTGCTCAAGAACCTTAAAAACACCAGAAGTGCCGATGTTTTCAAAGATTACGTTAAAGTTGGTTGTTGCTATGTTGATTACACCATTGCCGCCAGCAGACGTGCCGCTTCCTGATGCAGTTTTACCACCAATTAAACAATCAACATTGGATTCGATGTCGGTTCCACCGCCACCTGTAATTCCTGTTGCAGTTCCATTGGCCAATATCTGCGTAACATCTTCAACTCGTGAAAAGTCACCTACTTGTTGTGCGAATAATGTTTGACTTGTGCCTGTTGGCTTGAGATTGAGGGGGATGACTGTTGCACCTGCCTCGATAGTTCCTGCGCCGGTAGCGTGAGCGAACTCACCCCACCCAAGAGCAGTATGGCCACCAAGAGCGTATTTCAAGAAGCGCATACTGTGTGCATTTACGTCGTATGCCCCACCACTCAAAGTTTCCTTCCCTGTGGTTAGGATATTCACATCTCGACCCATACCGACAATGTGTTGCTTACGAACATCTAATTCTGGTTCAGGGAGAGAGAAATTATTCAAAAGACCTAAGAACTGATCAGCCCTAACACTTTCACTTGATCCTGATGCACAAGCGGAGTCAAATGTAGGAATGCGGATGTTGTCAATGATGAATGTATCTGCTGCTGCTGCCGTCGCTATACCCGTGGTTAGTTTTGGTTGAATGGTGATAGTAGTTGAATCGTTAGCGGTGACAAAAAATGATTTTTTAGTTGTGCTATGATCGTCAGCGGAGAAATTACCGGTTGAACTGTGGAATCTCAATGTAGCACCGATGAGCATATTCTTCGGAACTTTCATTTTACCATCCGTATCAACCCAATACATTGCCTCACCTATGGTGATCTTGGATGTGTTTGGGGTAGCCCCGGCAATACTATTCCATCCTGATGTGGCAGTAGCCCCACCAGCAGTTCCGTTACCCTGTCCGAATAACCCTGTTTCTTTCGCCATCGAGACTTCTGCTAAGTCACCCTTAAACACTTGATTTGTCGCCATTATTCATCAACTCACTATTGGTAAAGGGTTTGCAAAAATAACTACTTCCGCTTGCATTGTGTAGCGAAATAGCCTCTTACTCCTATCGGACAAGTCGGTTCGGGTCTTGAAGATTACCCTGTCGAACTTACCAATCACCCCTTTTCGGTTCTCATGTATGATCCGCCGAACCTCGTCACGGAGGGCGGATAAACGCTCTCGTGACTTTACAGTTCGTATGTCAATCGTTAGATTAACATGGATATTCACGAAATCAAAAAGAAGTTCTGGTTGGGCTTCATTGTGGGCGGTTTCAAAGATACGAATCACGTCGTGATCTTGCAAACGTGTGCGCTTACCCTCGCCAGATTCAAGGGTTGCGATGTCAAGAATAGAGGGTTTTGGAGACACGTTCCATGCACCGTCGATCAGCGAAACGATATCAGCAATGGAGTCTGTCATTCTTTCATCGCCTCGATCAGTCTTGCTCTCGCCGCCGCTACGTCTAATGCGAATGGGCTGGCGGCTTTATGCTTGCCCATGATTTCAGCCTTTTTAGCCTCATCATCGGGTGTTTGTTCGTCTTCGGCGTTCATATTATCCTCTTCGATAGATAATTTTTCCAAATGTGCTGGTTCAGCACCAATTTGTCGTGATACTGCTTGCAAATGAACCTGTGCGACCTCGGACATTTTTTCAAGGTAAAGTTGCATATCAGGCATATCAGGCATGATTAACCACCCATACCCGCAACTATGATAGATTCTTGGAACGGCACGAGCAACTTTTGTGACTCGGCTTCCAATTTAGCGTGTTTTGTTGCCAGATCAATGTTCTGTGTTCCTTCAGGGAACATAACAGAATAATCGTCGGACATAATGATATCCATGACAACTAATTTGGTGCAAGCATCTTGGATATTCTTATCCACATACCGTTCACCATAGATGTAGGCCATTCGTAACGAATGGTTCTCAAAGAAAGGATATTCATTGTTGAATAGGATCTGCCCGTTCTCTTCAATAGACCACCAAGATTTTTGTCGTTCTTCGTCGTTGATATCACATCGCATACGGATTTGTTTTATCGTATCTCCAACCTGCAACTGACCGTCAAAGTCATTCAATTGATCTGCTACTACTGTGAATGTATTCCCGTTACGTGTGCATAGCGCAATACGGTTTGTGTCGCCAGCCCCTTTGATATACACTAAACCATGTGTATTGGTGAACCCACTTCCACTATCGACCACGAAAGACGTGACAGGGCTACCTGTTTTACTCATTACTATGCTATTTGGTGCAAGGTGAAGGTTGGTGTCGAGTGAGATCGCCGTGTCGTGAGTCATTGCTATGGTGGCATTTTGACCACCTTCGGTGCTACGCATTGAAGATATCTCAACAACACCGTCACCTGTATCGCTATTGGCCAAAGCCAAGAACTCATGGTTTAGATTTAATGGGGAGTTTGAATTGCTTTGTGTTTCGACGGTAAGGCTACCGAGTTGTATAGCCGCTTTGTTATATTCTGGGTCTTGGTTTATCAATGCCGCCAAATTAGTTGCAGTTGATTTGTGATCAAAGTCTGCTCTCCAATTGGTCGAGCCCGTTCCTACCGTAAGAGTAGCCACACCGTTAGCACCGGGGCATATCACAATACTTTGCCCAGAAAGCGCAGTATGATCTTGGATCTTAACTGCTACACGAGCGCAAGCCATTTCACGATAATAGTCACCTTGCCATGCACCCATCTTCAAAATCTGTTGGATTGCACCGTGTTTAACGAATACTGCACCGACATAATCAGTGTAATAACGTCGTCTAAATGGCTTGAAAGTGGTAAAATTGAGGTATTCTTCGGCTACAAGGCGTGGTCGCCAAGCGTGACGTGTAACACGATCAATGTAGTCCTGTCTAATACGAATTAGGTTTTGAACGTGGCTCTTCTTAATACCTCGTTCATTGCTATTGGTGAAGGGTGTTGTGTGTTGAATGTATGAGTTGTTGTCGGCGGTAAATGATTCGGATCCCACCTTTGCCGCAACCACATATACTTGGCCACCTGTTCCTACTGATTCTATTCCCGTTACGGTATAATTTGTTCCCATTGCGTTAGTGTCATCATACACTAAAACAACATCATCTGTTTCCCAACCCCATCTTCGGTAATCTGCACCCGTTAGAGGGAACTTGATGTTATTTCCCACTATTGCGCTATTCCCTGCCAACTTCACAGGATCAGGTAACGGTAGTTGGAGATATTCTGCGACCAAATGTAATGAAGTGTATGCAAGATCTTCGGGATAAAGAGGTGCATCGGGGCGATGGCCCGGAGAGAAGGTGCGTGGCATTAACGACCACCCCTAACTGAATGGTGTCCTAAATTGAAGGAGATTGGTTTCCCACACGCACCACAGTTAGGAGTCCAGCAAAAATGAAGACATCCACACGATAAACAACGTGTGCCGCTACCTATGTTTTGAATATCCTTTCGCTTTTGACCCTTTACCATGACACGCTTTCGAGTAGCGTGTTTCATATTCTCTTCGGAAAAGGGGCTTTCGTCTTCCGCAACACTTGATCGTCTTGCGTTGGCGATCTCCGCTAAACGGACTTTTCGCCTTTTTTGTATATCGAATGACTCTTCAAAATCGAGAGTCTCAACTTCCATTACCATGTGATGTCACCCCAATGGTGACTTCACCGGCCGCCAGAAATGGCGATATCAACTTGAAAGCCGTCTAAGGCAGCAGAATTGTTGGCGAGTTCAATGAGACCCTTTGCACCAGCCCCAATTGCCGCACCTTCACTAACGGCAGCACCGGAGGCTTCGGTTGTTGAACCAAACGCTTTGATTTTTTTATCGGCTTGCTCATAAGCGAAAACGAAGTTTCCTTGTGGAACACCGACAGTTGTAATACGAACTTCGTCAATTTGACCAACGCCGTATGCCGTAGCATCAAATGGTTCTCCATTAGCGGGATAACCGGTGCCAAAAGTCAATCGAACAAAAGCAGTAATTTTAGATCCTGCTACGGAGTTTCTTTTTGTGTGTGATACAGTTGTCGTCATGTCGCTCATTCCTTGTGTATGTGTCCTTCTTTATATGATTACCTATGAATATATGATTGTAACTCTAATTTTTGCTGCACCAGTAAATGTTCTGCCAGCCACAGTGCATCGTAGTTTGACCTTGCCACATACCCTGCCCGTCCACGGTTGGTTTTTATTGATGAAAGCAGCACCCGCAGCAGCCGTTATTTTCGGTGGTGCCGGGGTATCATGTGCGCTTAATCCCTGCATCACACTCAATGAGTGTTCCATAGTTCCTTGAGCAGCACCTTCATTGGTTTGGAAATTATAAATAACGTTCCCTTTGCTGGTGAAATCTAACTCGTTGATCGGTTGGCAATAAAGAATATCGCCACCTGCTTGAGTAAGGTAATCCCCGCATAGGATCTCAAATGTGCCGTTATCGGTATCTGCATTAGCATTAGCATCTAAAGCACTTGCAGACGTATCAAGCCAAATGTTATGGATCTCGCCATTGAGTTCAAAGATTGCTTCTTGAATGGCTTGACCTGCGGTGACATCAAAATCCCAAACGAGTCTATTGACACGTGTGCGACCAGCATACCGACCATGACCATCAAAAATAGTTACGTTTGCTTCTGTCATCACTCATCAGCCTCGCTACTCTCTTCTTGGGTAGCAGGGGCTTCTGGGTTAAGCAACGCTTCTGCCATAGCGGTCAATGACGCTTTGGTTGCGGTCTTTGGTGTTGATTCACCACGAGCCGAGAACCATTTGATCATTTCACCACGAGTCCAATTTGGATTAAAAGGGGATTCTTCACTTGTCGAGTCATCGGTTTCGATGATCTCAACCATTTTGGTGATCTTCTCCGCTTCTTTTGGTGTGGATCCGTTAAGACCCCAAGTTCCTGAAGTATCCAAACGCAAGTAATCTGCTAAATCGTCAGGGATATCATCACGTGTCATTCCACGTGAGAATCCAAATCCAACCCCAGACCAAGTTACCTCGGTGTAGGACATTCGACCATTGTAAGTTACAGTTGCCACTTAGAACCCCCCTCAACGATAGAGGAAGGTCACTCGCACAACATCGTTATTTACGCCTTCTGCGGTAACGAACTTCAAATCAGTGCTGGTTGAAATGTTTCCTGCAACTGTGAAAGTGTTCGCTGCTGCGGTTGTAGTGTTGTGGATTGAAAGGATTCCAATCAGTTCCGAACCTGTGATTGCATTGGTTGCTAAGTCGAGTTCGTAAATAACTGCTGCATCCCCGTCAGGGATGACCAGATCAATAATACCCATGTTGATTGCACCAAGTGCTGAATTGCTACCAATTGGGGTTTGCAACCATGCGGTGCTATCTTGTGGGCTACCTGCCCATAGGCGTGTATCCAATACTCGTGTTCCGTTTCCTGTTATGTTTGTATTTGCCATAATTCATCATCTCCATATATTTTTTTTAATCATTTCAACTTAGGTCACGGATTTTGCCGCTTGCTTTGAAGAAGGTGCAAATTAGTTCTCCCATTGTGTGGAACATTCCCATCTGTCCGAGACGGTTGATACCGAATGGATCACCTGTTTCAATACCAGATTCGTGGTAAAGAGTAGGTTTTGCAGTAGTGAACCATAGATAGTCTGTGTCAAGGAAGTAAAGACGGGATGCGCCTCCTGCTTCTTTGTGGATGTCTTTGGATGGGATGATCGGCACACCGTTGTAGGTTGCGACCATGAATCCACCTTGAATACCCGGAACACCTTTAACACCATTTACACCCGGAACAACACGCTTCATCTCGACAAAGCGTTGTTGTGGCTGCAATAGTTGCTGAATGGTTTCAAGAGTATCATATCCTGTTAGGATGACCTTTGGCTGACCACCTGCTTCCCAGACCTTACGGAACATTCCGTCAAGGGTATTGAGAGTAAGTGCTCGTTGTGCGCTTGATGCACCAGCATCGACTTGAGCGTCATACCATTGTGCTGAACCAGCAGTTTTACCTGCACGGGTCAAAGAATAGATGTTGTGATCCGATTCTGCACTAACGTCAGCGAAGGCCGTGTGGTCTTCAATGAAGGAGTTGCTTGTGATACGGTCAAGTGACTCGAAGTCGTTTCCTGCCGGGGTATCCAGATCTTCCAAAAGCATCTTGTTGATGTGTTCTGTGTGATGCTTTGCCATTTCCATCTTCATAACTGCACGTGCATCGCCAAGTCCATCGTCTTTGTCAGCGAGGAACATTGCGGTTTCCGACAGATCAAACGAGTGAGCAACAGTCTTTGGTTTGGTGCTTACGTGTTGGAATGTTGGTTTGGTAGTTTCAGGTAGTGTTGCGTTCTCTCCTACACCGCCGCCTTTGGTAAAGTCGGCTTTAGCAGTAGTGACACGCCATCCACTCTTTTCCCACGGTTTCTTAGGGATGACTGAAAAGGCATTGAACTCTTGGTTCAATTGTGACCATACTTTGCGTCCGAAGATCGCTTGGTAGGTTCCAGCGGTGCTGCTCATCATAGGTGAGTCGGCCTTCAACAGATCGGTTCCGGAATACGCCCAAGCGTTGTTTCCTGTTCCTGCCCCGTAGTATAGGCGTTCCATGTCTTCAATTGTGCGAATATATCCTGTGCTTCCACTCATAGTATCATCTCCTGTTTTCAGTTGTTTCCTCGTAATGCTCGTTGTCCTAATTCTTCAAGGGCTCTCCACCCGTCAAGACCATCGCCAAGTGCGGCGAACTCTTCATGGGTTGGGACTCGAATATCAGATTGGCCGGGAACAGGAACGGCTGACTTTACAATGTCATTGTTCTGTTGGCGCAATCCGCTGATCTCTTGCTTCAATGCTTGGATTTGAGATCCATGATCATTTTCCTTCTGGATAGAAAGAGCAGTTTGTGTTTCGGAATCATAGCGTTGTTTCCACTCTTTCTCGACGAGTGCCTTTACTGCTTCTTCATCACGAATAGCGGAGTAAGCACCATAGCCTCTTTCAAGGGAGTTTGGTGACAAGTCAAGTCCTTGCTTGATAACGGATTTGTTACCTCGTGCTGGATTCATTGCCATCTGCTTTGGTTGCTTGATGACATACTTGTTGGATTTTGCATTTGGTAGGCTTGGGGCAGATGCAAGTGTTGCATCTTCGCCGCTACCGTAAAGATCGCCTTGACCACGATGTCCGAAGCCATGTTCACCATCTTCGCCAACCATGTAAGCCTTGCCGAGTCCGAAATGTCCTCGTAGGCCATCAAGATTAACACCTTGCTGGTGTGCGAACTTTTCAAGAGAGTCGATATAGGCAATTGCTGCTTCTTCTTCCTGTTTTACGACAGGTTGAGGGGCTGCTTGTGCCGGGTCGGTTTCCATGTGTTTATTGATACGTGCAAGCGCATCTCTTACTTCGGTCAGTGTTTCAGTTGTTTCTGCGGTCATATTCTCATCATCCATTTTCAGTAGGGTGTAGGTGCTTTCAGGGTTAATACCCTTTTTGCACAAAGTAATTTCATGCAACTCCATGTCCGTGATTTCACGGTGAGAGCCATGTTCTTCTGTGGTCTTAGACACACGGAAGAGGGCTTGGCCTCCAATGGAGAATGCTCGTAGTTCGCCGCTGCGAACTTGCTTTTGCACTTCACGTGCTTTTTCGATATCATTGCGGATTTTGCATACGACAAAAAGTCCGTGATCATCGACAACGGATTTCCAGACACGACCATCGTTATCTGTGTAGTTTGAAAGAACTTCTCCTACTTGGATCCCACTATGTGCGAGTTGAACGTTACGGTATGCAGGGTCAGCCATGAAGCCTTTGAAAGCCTTCTTTAATGCAGACACAGGGATTCGATCTCCCTGCTTATCAACCATATCGACAGATGCGTATCCTGCAATCACTAAATCACCAGACGAATCGGACTTCAATAAGAACTCCGAACCCGTAGCGGTCCATGTTGCTGCACTTGCCATTAAATCCACTCACCCTATGTTATCCTATTTAAGCCATTTGGGGTTCTTCGGGGGGAATGACGGATAAATCCTCTTCCTCTTCACCCTTCACAGGAACAACAACTTCACCCTCGGTTTCGGCTTCAGTCTTCGTTTTACGTGGGTATCGCAATGTCGCTTTTGCGCCCTCGACCTCGACTTCTCCCTCAACCTCTTCTCCTGTTGCATCAGTAGTCTGTAATGAGATGTGAACAGGCATTGGTGGCATATCTCCATCCTTTTGTTGGTATGGATCAAAGAATGGTGTAGCCTCTTCATCGACAAGTTGTGTCGGTCCTCTTGGGTTTGCATTGACCATATCAAGCATACCACTCCATCCACCACCTTGAACACTACCACTTAGTCGTGCAAGTGGAGATCCCTGCCTTTCAACGATGTCATCATCCATTGCTTCATTCACAGTCCACTCACCGTCTTCTGTGCGCTCAATCCCATATGAAGGACCAATTTCTTCAAGCATTTCTTCTGTTAGGTTTTCGATGTGATCAATGAGTCTTTTGGTGCTTATTGATTCATCACCGTTCATTATGTGTTGTCGAGCAGCCCTCAACGCTATTTCCGAAGGCTTCTCTTTACCTGAAGTATCTAAAACCGCCTCACGTGTAAAAATTGTCCTAAACGAATTATCAATTTTAGGAGGGTATGGTGTGTTTTCACGTATATCATATTTACAAAGATGAGCAGCAACAGGACCCCATAGGTCAATTTGCTTGATTGCGTGTTTCGATAATGGGCTACCATCACCAATACTTTCGATGTTTAATCCAGATCCATCCCATTCAGCCTTTACAACAACAGGCATACTCAATCCCCTGTATTCTAAAACGATTTTACCATTAACGTGAGATACATATGGTATCGAACTTTTAGTGATATCACCATTTGGTGCGAATAAAACCCACTTGTGGTGCGCTTCTTTACCTTTCATAAAGGTGGATGTGGCATCACGCAGCCATACTTCACCGCCTAAAACATCGACGTTTTTCTTTAGACCTTCTCGATCTGTGAACTTACAGTCGGCGGGCATAGGGAATGAAACGGCTTCATCTGTTTCATATAGAGTGCGTAGTATGGAAAGGCGATCTTCCAACGGATCCATGTGAATATCATCACCCTTGTGAACAAGTAAGTCTATTGCACGGTAAGTTTTGTTCTTCAATACACCGTCAAAGGTGCAATCTCCTGATTGCTTACGGATTCCTTCTCTTACATCGGGTGGTAAAGAAACACTACGCCCATCTCCGCTATGTGCTTTGATATGGCTACCTTTCTTAGAAATTATGGTGCGCTTACCTTCTGGTCTGCTTTGAACAACCCAATCACCTGTGAACCCCTTTAGATCATCAACATCATTGAGGTCATAGATAGTGTGGGCGGGGTCGATGCTGGTTTTGAAAACCCCTGTCGCTTTGTAATCATCATCGGATTTCCATAGATCACCACCAACCACAGGTGAATACCCGTCATCATTGGTGGTGTAAATTGCAGGAATATCCTTTTCTTTTGGTGCAATAGGGTGATTAACGGCTATTGGGTTGATCATGGCGATTTTATTTTCATCGACAGTTCGTTGTAGTGTCCTAAATGGCTTATCCTTGATATCGAACTCCGGTGCATTCTCTTCATAGTTCCATTTCCATGCAATCTTTGTATCCATTTCGTGACCCCAAGCATCCATATCACCAGATAGATACACGGATGGTGTGATTGCTTTTGAGTTGGGGTGAACTGGGCCGATATTCACTTCTTGGGCGGCAATGCCACCTGCTATCATCGAAGGTGCGGTTGTTTTCATCTCGGTGGTGTTTTCTCCACGCATGAGCATCATGTTCGCCGCTTGTGCAAGTTGTTGCATATTACCTCTCGCTAAGGAGTTACCACGTATATCTCCGGGGTTTATTCGGAACAATGTTGGGTCTTGCTCATTCAATTTAAGAGCCATTTCTTGCATTATAGTGCCTATGTTTGCGTCACTCTTAGAATAGTGGTCGTTGTGATATTCGTGGTATTCACGATCTTGGGGGTGATTTTCAGCACTCCTACCTTGCCTCGGCATCCCGTAATCCGAATGAGCATGGAGAACATTTGCTAATGGTTGTTGTGCGAAGGACTCACTTGGCACAATCATACGCCCCCCTTGACCACCAATCTCGGACGGGTGGAGGTGAGCGTGGTTTGCGATAGAGTTCCACATACCCCTGCGGCTATTTAGAGATCTAACACGTGGATTTTCAGCACCCGCTTCCCATCCTGTTGAAACGGCATAACGATTAGGATGCCCTTTCATACCTTCATGGTTAGCAGTTTCGGGGAAGAATGTGGATCCACTACCATGATACGAATCTTCTGCATCGTTTAATGGGTGCGATTTATCCCTTAATACCGAAAGTAATTCATCACCCAACCATCCACTCATAGCATCTGGGTATGATTGTTGTAATAGATCAGCCAAAGAGTTGGTATCACGACCAACGCCGCCCCAATGTTGGTATGGTAGCCAATTATGGTGCATTGCCGAGGGCTCAACACCCTCTTCGCCATTGATGTAAGGGGATTTGTAGTGACGACTCCCGTTTTCCGAATCTTCGCCAGAAACAGGCCCGGTTCTATGAGAAGGACGTTCCCACCAACGGGCAAGAGGGAGAATACGCTCAAACCAACTACGTTTTGCTCGATCCCAAGACATACCTGCTGCTGCTTGGACTTCGTTTTGGATTGCCTTTGCATCAGGATGGTCTTTATTTTCTGTTGAACCCATCATACGCAGCAAATCCATAAAATCCTGCTTCTGATCCATTGTTTGCCATTCTTGACCAAAAAGGAAGGGCAATAAACCCAAACGAGTGGTTTGGCCAGCCCATTCATCCTTCTTTTTACTGACATACTCTTCGTCTGTAAGGAATGGATTGCGCTCATTGCGGTCTTTGTGATATAAATGGTGCATATCTTCGGGTGCATGGCCCATAATATCTCTCATGTGTGGCTCAACGTGACCCATGCGCTCGGCAGCCTTCATTCGCTGCAAAGGAGACTCTTCTCCCCCTTCGATAGAGCGTAAAAGGTGATCAACGAAAGCAGGTTCGCCCCATTGTGACCCGTGGAGAAGTGGGCAAGTAGGTAATTCCCATGAAAGTGGGTGTCGCTTGCCAAATTGATTGTCTTTGTGTGCTTTCGGCCAATCTTGGACGTAATCGGACGATAGCCTACGTTGTGTTGCACTATACTCGTCCATCGCTTCGTTACCAAAATTAAAATTGCTAATCGGAGATGGTGCATTTAGATCTTCCATCTTATATTGGGCGGGTTTTGCCGGGATGTTAATCATGGTATTAACCACATCATCCAATGCACCCAAATCACTAATTCCTTCCATTTCTTTTAGAAGTGCCTTTGAATCAATCTCTTGATTTGTGATAAAGGACACCATCGCATCTGTGCGATGTCGAATGTATTCATCGGTTGGCATAATTGATCACCCCTTACAAGAGGCGACCCATCAATCTTTCAACTTCAGAAGCAATCTCTTCCATAAGCCCGGGGTTGCCTACACCTGCCTTTTTCAAGTTCATCATGCTTTCTTCGATAGGCGCACGGTAATCACTTGACCCACCATCATTGAGGTGCATATGAAGGCTACTCCCCTTTTCATCGTAGCCTGTTTGGGCAACCGAAGGGATTTGTGCTTTTTCACTGATGAATGTGCTTTTTGGTGCTTTGTCTTGGTAATCAGGATATGTTTGATTGGTGTGGTAGTTGATTGCTTCAACGGGAACACCACCGCTATGATCCATAAAAGTAGGAACGGCATTTTCGACAGATGGTTCTTGTTCCCATTTGTTCAAGGATGGATCATTGTATGGTGTTTCTTGAGGCGCACCTGTTGGATTATATGGATCTGCTGGCTTATCTCTCGCCGGTTTTGGGTCATACGGAGACGGAGAAGGTTTGCTACTACTAAACGGCAGTTTCTTTGTTGGGTCTTCTTCGTCTTGATATGGTCCTTTAGCACCAGAAGGTGTTGGGGTATCATATTTGGTCATAATACCTTTGCTTCGGAGGAACTCGGTTGTTTTGTCAATATCCTTAGAAGAAGGCTTACACCCAACGCATGAAGTGTCTTCACAGTTCATGCAATACTTGTTCTTCCCAAAAGACTTCTTTCCTTTTGGTTTTGGTAATTTTGGTGAGGCTTTCTCACCACGATCAGATTTGTAATCAGCAGTTGAACACCCTTTACATGAAGTATCTTCACAGTTCATGCAATACTTGTTCTTAGAAATACCCAGATTTACCTCAATAGCCTTTACGACTTGAAGTAGTTTTCCTTCTGGTGTGCTCATTGGCTCTTTCCACGTTGGTTGCATCTTAAATCACCTGTATGTTTTTGCAGAAGGCGACTTCACACTTTTGATTGAAGTTTCCATCTCTTTCCATTCGTCAAGTTCTGTTTGACCCTTTGTGAGCATATCTTGATTGTATCCGAATACTTGTTCATCGCTTGCTGCACGGTTCAATGGATCGTAGGTTTCATCTGCCATAGGCGTAACTGCCTTTAGCCAACCTGCCTTTCTCATCATACTTTCGGGATTATCAACCGCTTTCACCAAAGAAGCGTTATTAGATTCGAGTTGCATAACACGATCACGTAGTGTGCGGATTTCTGCGACCATCTCTTTTAGGAGATCGGCGGTAGCCTCACCAACATCTTCACTCATTTTGTCATCACCTCGTTGTTGCAAGAACAGTTACACGGCCCATCTTTATCGGATGGCCACCCGCAATAACAAACCCCTGCATCTTCACTCATATGATTCACCTTATACTTTTAATGTTGAAACGATTTGCATTGCCATACTTCGCCCTGCTTCAATTTCATCCATGCTTGCTTCTGGTAAGTGTTCGGCAACATAATCTTCTTGGTCTGCTGACAAAAAGCCGTCAAGAGTGCTAATAAAAAGTTCTGCTGCTGATCTAACCATCTCTTCACGTGGTGGCATTCCTCCGCCCATTGGTGGTTGGATGGATCCCATATCACCTTCAAACCAATCCCCATCTTCTGGGCCTTTCATTACTGCGAATCCTGCTTTTGCTGCTTTTGTTATTGTCATCTCACATTCCTCCCATTGGTCCAGCGTTGGCCATACCGTCTGGCATACCTGCTGGTCCGGGTCCGGGCATATTTTGTAGCCCTTCCATTCCGCCCATCATTGGTGGTGCGCCTCCCATTGGTGGTGCGCCTCCCATTGGTGGCTCTCTTCCATGCGCTAACATTTCAGGGTTGTCGGAACGAATTACTTTGCATATCTGTGCCATACTTTCTGAACGGTCACGCAATGCTTTGATATTTTCGAGAAATTGATTGGGGAGATTCATTTCTAATTGATCCATTGTTGCTTGTCTGTCAATTGTTCCCATGTGATTGGTGCAATCGACGGCTATTGCTTGAAAGCGTTCAGCCATATCCATTAAAAAATCGTGATTATTTTCATATGTTTGACCCGTGGCCATAGCATCCATCATTCCCATGTCCGGTTCAGCGGGCATTGGTGGTGCAGAAGGTGGTGCAGAAGGTGGTGATACTTGACCCGGCATTTCGGCCATTGCGCCGCCACCATCTTGCTTACGCAATAGTGAAGCCTTGAAGTCCAAGACCTTCATACGATCTGCTATGGATGGATTACCTTGATACATTCTCATCACTCGGATTGTGGTCGCCAATGGTTTCTGCGACCCATGCGTGAAACACCGAGAACAACTGCCCCTTCTGTTCCATCATAGTCGCTTGATGTTTGAGCGTGTTGGGAAATGTTACCCATAGGTCGTCCTTGACCTTCTGATACGTTACCCTCGTCACTCTTTGAAATTGACGCAGATGCCATAAATGCTTTTTGTAAATCCAGATCTCGCTCGATCATAGCCAAAGCATTCTTTGCTTCTTCAATATGCTTTGCGACATCATCTGTGTTGTTGTGAACAATTGCGTGGTGCATAGCCTCGATACTCGCTTGGGCTCTCCTTGCCATAGGGTCCATTTTTGCCAAAAGGCCGAAATCCATAAATCCATCTGTCATCGCAATCATCCTATCCCATATGTTCTCACTTATTGAATCTTCTCGTTTAATCCATGCCAAGTCTGTCGGTCATGTCCTTAATTTTACGATCCGCATTTACTTCTTCGACGGATTTGAAATCTCTTGCATCGCCTTTTGTTTGGCCCTGCTTAGTTGATCCACCCCATCCTCGATTTACCTTATCTGGTGAGTTACCACCACTTCTTCTGCTATGAGTTCCTAATTGGGGGTCATCCATAAAAGTCAATGGTGGTAATTCTGTTCCCGATGTAGTTTGACGTGCGCCCGGAACAGGGGCTTTGTGACCGTGACTTTGATTCTTTAGAATGTCACTCATTGTAGGCGGCATTTCCCAATTGCTCGTTTGGACGGGTGCGCCTCCTTGTGGTGGTGGTGCGCCTCCTTGTGGTGGTGGTGCGCCTCCCGCTGGTGGTGCAGGTGGTGTAGGAGGCGGAGGTGCTTCTTTGTAATCAAAGTGCAATCCTGTATTAGCATCATCTCGCAGTTTAGCGTCGTAACCTGCTTGCTTCATTTGCATCATGTTGCGGATCATCATCTCATCCTTACGCATCATCATAATTTCATCTTCTTCTTCGTGAGGCGTTAGATCAATCGTCCATTCAGTAACTTGTAATGCTTCCATTAACAAAGGGAATAATCGGAAATTATACACATTTTGGCTTGCTGCTAAGGCACGGTTGGTGACAACGATTTGCATACCCTCATTGTTCAATCCGCCACCTGACACGTCATTCATAAACACGTTTGATACGCCATAGAAAGCCGATATCCTTTGTCGGATATCATCTTTGATTGGAATATATTGTAATTCTTCAAGTGTATCCATCATACGGACATACTCAAGACCACCACGCCCACTTTCTGTTTCAACGCCAATAGTAGGGATGTATTGTGGATCACGCTCAAGGTGTTCTTGTATGTTACGTGCCGTTCTCTCAACCGTTTCGAGGTTGGATGATTTGATCACCATTACACCACGAGGCATTCTTCGCTTTTGATAAGCAGCATAGACATAGTTATCCATTGCGATGAGAGTATTGACTTGTCGCCATAGTGTGGCTACGGGTGAGCGACCATACAACTTTGACGGCGACCATTTACTTAGGTGAAGAACTTCACCTTCAGTATAGACTTGTCCGGCACCGACACCTGCCAGATTCATATAATGAATAGGAACTACGGGTAATCCTGTCTTGGGGCATTTCTCGTCTTTGTCACTCGTTCTAAAAGACCTATCAAGGAGGCTTGTATATTGCTTGCCACCTTTCATGCCTCGCTTGTCAGCGACCATACGCATAAAAATTGGATCTGCACGGGTTACTTCTTTAACCCGATAAAATTGCGGTTGGCCTGTGGACGGATCCACAAAGTATTCTTTGGTGAGAATGATGTAAGCGTCGTCCACGATGTTTAGATCCATTTCAACTTCTCGGAGGACTTCGAGGAAAGATTGCGACATACGGTTGTCACCTTCTAACAAAATCTTAGCATAGTCTAATTGTGCTTTGTCAGGGGGTCTTACTTCGCCACCACACTCTTTACACGTTTCCAATTCTTTGTGGTATTCAGCATCACACTCACGGCATTTTGAAACGAACTTCGGTTTCCAATCCCATCCCTTACGGAATGTTTCTGTTGCAATGTGATTGAGAATAGATCGTAGGACTAAACATTCGTATGCTGCTGCATACAAAGCGGGAATAGTGATGCCTTGTAGGAGGGGAGGTTCTTGAACACCTGATGAAAACAAAGGCATTTCTGGAGTAGGTGTTGTGTGCCTTTCCATATCCACACCGAGGGCGGAGAATAATCGTTCAATTCGCTTCTTATCAGCCATTTGAAATCACCCCTGCTAAACGTTGTAACTCACCTTCAGATACATTCCACTCTTTGAGCATATTGACTTGATCCTGTGGACTTGCGTTTTGGTAAGCAATTATTTTACCAGCATCATGGTTGCCTTCTAATGCAGCCAACAAAACAGACCCCTCTTCTTTTCTTAAAGAAAGGAATGGTAATGCGACTGTTGCTGCCTTTTTGACGGCGTAATCCCCTTCAATAACGAATTGGCGACCTTCCCACATAATGTTCTCCACACCCAATAACTGTTTTAGAACCACGGTATAGTCTTGCCCACGTTCACTATTAAATGGGAGGATAAGACGAGGGGCATTCATTGGTGTGAGAGAAAGGCTACCATCAACTTCCCACAAGTTACCGATAAAAGAATCAACTGTTTTTAGGAAAATAGGTGGTTTTGGTGTTCCGTAATACAAACACCTATCATCATGTTTTGTTCCCCTGCCGACGACATTAACGTCAAACAGATATCCATAACTCTTGATGAGAGAAGCAATTTCTGTTGGGGATGCTTTTACACCATAGGTGGAAAGGGTTTGTGAGTTCATGTCACCGTTTGATCTCAAAGTATCGTAACACTTGTTTAGAACTGAACGTTCCCTGCGGCTTAAACGATTTTCTGCATCTAACCTTGTATGCCAACCATTCCAAGCGGTTAAATCACCTTTCTTAACGGCGTTTATTGTTTGGCGTAATGGGAGTTCGAGGCGATCTGGATAAGAGGTTAGGAGGTTGTAGTCGTTATCTTTGAGGTGTAACAAATCTGTGTCATTTTCTTGCCACCATGAAAATTGCTTTAGAACGGCCTGTTGTTCTTGTCGAAGTAACACTTCAACGGAAAGAGCGACATCATCTTCGCCACCCTTTTCAAGAAGATCAATGAGTTCAGAACCACTAATACCAAAATTGTCTTTGAAATATGATTTGGTAACGGGTGGTAGTGGAGTAGCAGGTGGTGGTGCATCTGTTCCCGGTTGGGTTACGGGAGATCCACTTTCTGTGCTATCCATACCTTCAACTCCTGCACTTGCCGTCGCTAACGCCGGCATAGGCTCTTCCTCATTTGGTGTCGCCTCAACCGGTGCTTGTTGTGCCTGACCCATCAAAGTTTGTAACTCCTTCTCCGCTTGTGATAATTCTCCCTGCTTTTGTTGAACCAATACTTCGGCGGCAGTAAGAGCAGGATCGGGTTTGTTTTGACCGATCCCCATAACTTTTTTGGCTGCACCTGCTGCTGCACCTAAAGCGGCTGGTATGCCTGTCATTTTGGCTGCACCTGCTAAAAGGCCACCAACGGGCAAAACCTTACTTATCGAATCATCCATATTTCGGATATGGGGGTCATATTCAATTCTTATTGTCATTGTTCCATCCATCCTAAACGTGATGCCCAAGTCTTACTATCCAATACTACTATACTGTCTTTATATTCCTTCGTTGCTTGAACGGCTAAAGCCAATGCGATGACCGTATCGTCATGCCTACCAAGTGATTCCATTTTACCGTTTGGCAACATTGTGAACATTGACAACTCATTTAGAAGCATATTCATGTGACGATGGGTTGCCCCTTCGTCTTTGTATGGTATAATCAAATGACGTTGCTCAAAGTGGAGTTGGAGGGTGTGTATGACCGCTTCCTTTTTCATGCGACTCATAACGAAAGGTTTGACAGGTAAATCACTAATTTCTTTTAGAACTTGGTGGAATGCTTGAGCGAAGTTATTTGTTTCAAGTTCCACTATAACAGGGTTATATCGTGCATTCAACTCTATGATCTTATCAATTTGTGAGTTAAAATCCATCCCCTTTTCGTGGTGCATCCACACTATCCGCTTATGGCGGTTTTCATCCATAGCCAAGACCACCATACAAGTATAGTCAGCCTTTCTATCTGGGCTGATAGCAGGATCCCACCCAATGTAGTAATTGAGATTCTCACCTAAATCTGGATTAAAAACAAGACCGTGATCAGTATCCTTGCACGGATCTGTCATTTCTGGAGGGAATAGACTTGAATCGCTGGCGATTGGCTTGCACAGGTATTCACGGGTGAACGCAATAGATGTCATTTCACCTCGACGGACTTGTAATGCTTCTAATGACCATCGTTCTGGCCATAATGGTTCTCCTGTTGTATCACTAATTGCAGGGTATTCATTTACCCAATACCCCTTCAACCCTTTCAACTCTTGATACAAATCTGTGTATGAAAAGGGAGTTCCGACAATGCACAACTGTGCGGTGTGGTGGAGAACGGGTAGTAATGCGGTATAGAACCATGTGGAAATGGCGGTCATCTGCGATTCGGCTTCACTCGACAAAATATCGTCAAGCACTACAATATCTGGGTGAGCACCACGAACCGCTTTACCAACAGACATAGCAGAAATAGATGATTTATTAGTGAACTTGAACTTCTGTTTAGCCCATCCACGCTTTGGTTTTAGGTGTTGGAGAGCAGGGGTTGTTTCGATCAACTCATTCATTTTACCCATGTGTTCAATGGATTGATGCTGACTGTGTGAAAAGAATAGGACTTCTAAGCCATCTTGATATGCCATTTTCCAAAGAAGGTAGCAACGGAAGAATACTGATTTACCGTGATCACGACTCGCTATAACGCACACTTTGGTGTTGTTTTGTGCAGCGTCATACCACTCTTGGTGAAAGTCGGCTAATTGGAACTTGCATATATCTTCAAAAAAGTATTTGAAATCCCTGCGCCCCATCTCCCAATCAACTTGGGCTGCGAGATTTACTACTGCTTCGCTCATTGAGCAGCACCCTCTCGCCATCCGTGAGGCAAGAGGCTATAATCTGCATCGTCAGCCTTTTGCAGATCACCATTGATATGTGATATCATACTTGCTGGCAATAAAGACAAATTGGCATCTTCAAAAGATTTCTTTGTATCCTTTGTTGGGGTTTCATTACCTACTAACCCCGGCATATTGATACCTGTTTTCTTCTTCTCACCAATAAGCCCCTCAAGTAATCCCGTTTCATTGGGTTTAGGAGGGGTTTCATCGAATAGTGTTGTTTGTGTTCCCGGCCTATCACCCGTTGCTCGATCCTTTTCTCTTTTCTCTTGACGTGCCTTTGCGTCTGTAATGGTCGTATCGGACTCCTTTTGGTTTTGGGTTTCCATGAATGCTTTGTAACCACCCGATCTGTTGCCGTATAACTTTTGGGTCTTAGGATTGAAGTGTTCCTTTGATCCTCCCCATGTGCCTGACTCACCGAGTTCTGGTTCCCATGCTTTATCAGGCGCAGGGTCTTGACCCATCGGAACTATCGGTCTTTTCATGTCATATTCTGGATTATAGCCTAATTCTCTTTGCCGACCACCGGTCAATTGCTTCATTCCTGCTTCAACTGCACTGTCTTTTCCGGTTGTTTGAAGACCTCTTTCTTGATTAAAGGAATGACCGTAAGGAACTATGCCCGTTTCTTGACCACTATCCCTTATGTTTTGTGATTCTTCGGGTGATGTTTGGCGCATACTTGGTGGTGTATCTTGTTGTTGCATTTCAGAAAGACCTGCATCCATAGCACGTTGATTTGGCTTCATGTTTGGATATTGATCTTCCATTCCTTCTGGCACAAGGGTTTTCCTGTTCATGCCCGTTGGATTCAAGAAAGATGGTGGTAGTCCTTCTGTGTTCTTAACATATCCGGGTGCGGTTCCAGACGGCAATGGTGGAGGGCGAGGCCCTCCCATTGGTCCAGCGTTGATTCGTTGCTGACGAGGTGACGGTTCTTGAGGACCAGCGTTGATTCGTTCTTGACGCTCTTCATCCTCCGTTAAACCATAAAAAGGTTCAACCATAGGGAGTTCTTCTTCTTCGACACGCATTTCTGCCAAACCTGCTTCAACAGGATCTTCAACAGGATCATCTGCTGGTGCGGGTCGTGGCGCACGTGGCGCACGTGGCACACGTGCTGGCTTTGGTGGTGGTGCTTGTTGCATTAGATCTCGATAAATGCCTTTTGATTTGTCTGTCACGAGTGACCTCTTTGCTTGACCAATGGGTCTTCGGGTTTCTTGGTAGCCTCTTCGCATTCCGTCAAACATACCTTTTTCAAGATCTGCCCAAACCGAATTAAAGACAGAATCATGTGATTCTGGTTGTTCGACAATCTCTTCCCGTGCTTTTCTCAAAAGTGCGTCATACTGATCCATAATAATCAGCCTCAATCTTGGTTACTCTTTTGGATGCTTTGGCGAATGGATAGCAGTTCCAAACCCTTTCCGAGTTCTCTATCTCTATCGTCCATGAGATCGCCAAAGGAAGCCGTGCCATTGCCAATCTTTGCAGATCGCATTGCATCAGCCATATTTGGTTCTTCTTGAGTTTCTTCTTCGGTAAATGGATCTGTGCTAATTTCGGGTGCATTTGGTCCTTCAAAGACACCTTCTTCAATCATAGTCAATAAATCTTCAGGATCTTCAACAGGATAGTGATAGTGAGGATCATCCTCTTCACCGTAGTTCTCTTCTGCCCAATCTTTGAGCCATACACATCCACCACCTTCGCAATGCTTCAAGGCTTCTTTTGGAGATAGCCCTTTGAGAGATCCTTGATCACGATCATAATCAGCAGGGTTATCCCAACCTTCGACAAAATCTTCACCAGCATCACGTTGCCTCTCCCATTCCTCTTGCTTTTGGATTTGCTTTCGGATGGTTAAGTGTGAAATACTATCACGGATGTTTTGTGCTGATTTTTGAGCCATAGTGGGATTTACACCCATTGCTCGCATATCCTGCCTACCTTGAGCCTGATCATAGGTATTCTGTTTTCCTTTGACACCTATGTTACCAATTGCTCTCCCTGCCATACCTGCCATTGTGCTTACTCCACCTGTTGCAAGCCCAAGACCGATACTGCCTACCTTTCCGGCTAATGATTTGTCCGACCATTTATTTTTTTCTGGTCTTGCACCAGAAGTCGCCATCATGTCCTTACCTGCTGCTTGTTGTTGAGCCTGTGCCGTTACTGTTGGATCGAGTGCTGCTACTGCGGGTGCTGCACCTGCTGCTGGTGCGGCTGCTGCTGGTGCGGCTGCTGCTGGTGCTGCACCTGCTGCTGGTGCTGGTGCGGCTGCGGGATCTGCGGGAAGAGGAACTGCGGCTGCTGGATCTGGAACGGGAAGAGGAACTGCGGCTGCTGGATCTGGTGCTGGTGCTACACCTGCTGCTGGTGGTGCTGCACCTGCTGCTGGTGCTGGTGCGGCTGCGGGAAGAGGAACTGCGGCTGCTGGATCTGGTGCTGGTGCTGCGGGTTCTGGTGCTGCACCTGCTGCGGGATCTGCATTAAGTGATGGATCTAAACCTAATTGTGACATTTGACCCATCGTTTTAGCATCGGATGCGAGATTTTGATTAAGTTGCATTTGACCTGCCACCGGCTTTCCTGATGGACTTGTGCCTCCATACATTTGAGCCCCTGCACGTTTTTCGTTGAAGTTAGTGAATGAACCGTCTGCACCATCCTCACCTGCTTTCCATCCGGTGATATTTTTGGTGGCATTAACATTCCCTGCTTTGTTTTGATCATTCATATATTGTGTAGCATATGCCTGTTTTGCTTCGGGTGTTTTCAAACCAGCATACGCATCTCGACCTTGTTGTTGCACTTTGGTGCGATTCACACCTGCCTTTCCTGCTTGGCGACGAGAACCGAGAGCCTTTTGAAAAGATTCACGTTCTGCCAAAAGGCGTTGTCTTGCTATCAAATCTGCGCTAAATTGTCTATTCATTGGAAGGCCACCTTCACTAATTGTATTACTTCAACGGGGACATCCATTGATTTCGCCATTTCTCTCCAATCGCCCCTACTATTTAGGATTGCCACAACATCGGAGGATGGTCTGTGAACTTGACTTGCAATAAAGGCAATATCTGTTGCATTATCGCTTTTCATTTGAACGTGTGGTAACATCTTAATCACTTCTTCGTTTTTCCTTGCGAGATCACGTTGCACCGATTCAAGTGCATCTTCAATCTCTTGCTTTCCGAAAAAATTACTGACACGACCTGCGCCTCTTCCGAGTGCCTCACCAATCCTATCAGTCATTCCACGCCAGCCCGGTTGGATTAGGGGAGGTTGTGCGGCTACATTAGCGTTTATGTTTTGTGGTGGTGCTTGTTGTTGGATTGGTGGTGCTTGTTGTTGTTGCGGGATGGGTGCAACTTGTTGTTGGATTGGTGGTGCTTGTTGTGGAATAGGTGGTGCTTGTGGAATAGGTGGTGCTTGTTGTGGGATAGGTGGTGCTTGTGGAATAGGTGGTGCTTGTTGATTGGCAACTCCGCCTTGTGGCAAACCTTCAGGTATAGGATCCGCAGGTGGTGCTTGGCCTTGACCTTGTTGCAAGCGAAGTCTGTCAAGGTTTCTCATTAGATTGCCCAATTTTCCCTGCTTGCCCATTTGTTGTAGTTCCTCCATTGGGGGAACATCTGTTAATTTATGGTGATCAATGTATTGCTGATACATGGCAGGGGAATACCTACGTTGATTGTTTCTAAGATGCCCATCGTTCATCATATGTTTTCCACGTGGAGTTTGCATGACTTCATCGTTAAAAGATTCCAAGTAGGCATTTGGGTCTTCGACTACGGGTGCATTGGCTTGTGTTACCATAGCCTCTCCTTGATCCACAGAATCTTGTGCAAATGGTTGCAAGTTACGGACATTGTAGGTTTGTTGGAGTGGAGTATGTTGGTGAGGTTGGTGATTACTTAGAATACCGTCACCAGACCATTCTCGTCGTAATACTTCAGGAGTGAGGGTTTCCTTCCTCCATCCTTGCCTTGCTAATTTATCGAATAGATCATAAATACCATTCTTGGCTTCGATATTAACATATACCGAATTGGGGTGAACCCTGTGGCTTTCAACGAACTCTTTTGTTTCTTGACCACCACGGAGTTGTTTCAATCCTTCTTGGTATGGTCTTGCCCAAGATTCTGGGAACTTATTATTCTTATCTCGGTTGCCTATTCGCAGAACAGGTCTATTCCATTCGTCAGAAATCCAATGCTTTCCTTTATCCATTGGACCCCATGCACCATCCCTCCATGCAGGTGATAAAACGGACTTACCCAAATCCGTAGTGAAGGCAGGTGGAATATCCCATTGAGCGTCCTTTGGCTCTTTACCCGCCATAGCATCTTCTTGTTGTTTTTGACTTTTTAGTTGGTTTGTGGCTTCAATTGCTTGGTTAATGGTGGCTGAACCTGCGGAGATGGCCTTTTCTAATGCTGCCTTGTATTCTCCCTCCATGCCCGGTTGTGAACCTGCGTGGACTAAAGCGGCTTCTTCTGGTGTGATCAGTCCTTGATAGATGGCTTCCCATGCTGCATCAGCCTCAACACCCGTCATATGGCCTCCGCCAATATCATCCATTGGTCTTGGGAATGCCCCAAGAACACCATCATCGCCCATGTTGGAGATGAGTTCTTGCATCAATTCGTTAAAATCATAGTGACCCATACCCTTTTGAATCACAAATTGATCGAGAACTCGCCAACCCGCTATCGTCATTTTGCACCCACCAAATGGCCATTAGCACCACGACTTACATCGACATAACGGATCATAGGATGTTCCGCTTCTGCGTTTTCAGTTCCGCCTTGTGGATCGGTGGCTCTTTCAAGACTTGGTTGGCTACCACGTTTTGCTTCACTTGAAAGTTCTGGTGTGCTTTTGCTCATATTCTCAATGGCCGTTATCAACTTTTTGAGATCTCTCTTCATTTCTAATAATTCGCTACGATTAAAGCCCTTGATATCCCTTGCCGAAATCTGCATAGTTGCTCTTTTTAGAACCCCTTTAGCCATAAGTGGATCCCCGCCTAACGGATCTCCTGCTAATTCACTTGCTGGTCCACCACGCTTTGCCTTAAATGGAGAAAGAGATGTTCCCTTTCCCCCTTGACCATATTGGGAGGGAACGGGTAACTTTGTTCCTTTGCCTTCCATACCGATTGTCTGCACTTTGCCACCAATACCACGGGTATCTGCGTGGGCGGAATGGCCTCTTGGCAATGCACCCATCTGTCGTCGGAACTTCTCGCTCGCTAATTTGCGTTGGTATGCGACAGGATCACGAATACGCAATGGCACACCTGATGCTCTTGGGTTTCCTCCCAACATTCTTCGAGGTGAAAATGCTTGCTCTCTCGGTGGTCTTGAGATGTTTTGCTCAACGTTACCAGCCCTTCGCTTGGTTTTACCTTTGATGTCACGACTTGCTTCTTTCTTGCCTCGTTTCATCTCACGCTTACGCTTACGCTTACGATTGCTTTTGGACTTCTTTTCTTCTTTTTCGCCATCTTCATCCTCTTCGTATTTACGGCCACGTTTCTTGCGTTTGCCTTTTACAATGTCAGATAAGAAAACGGTATCGGATGATGCGAGTTTTTGCTGCCAATGAGAACTCATTTCGGGGGTTAGAGAAAATTGTCCTACTCTTGGATGGAGAGAGTTTGTTTCTTCGGATAGATCGTCACTGTAACGTTCATCGTCCATAGGATAGCCCATCCCTGCACCTCTTGTGGGTGTATGTGTAGGAGTAGGAACAAAGGGAGTCATGTCATCGAAATTGATATTTTTTATTGGTTGCACTTCTTCGGCCATGCGTCTTTCCAAGTATTCTTGGGAAGGTAGTTCACCGTGTTGCTCAAAATAATTTTGGATTTCGCTTGTATCGGTAGCAACCATTTCAGCATCAATGGCCGTTACTTTGGGATCGGAACGATCAACACTTGCGCCTATCCAAGATTGACCACCAACACCGGGGTGTGAATCGTGAAAGCCTTGTGCAATAGATGCAGCACGATCTGTTGCAATTTTCTTTGCATCATCAATAGGAAAGTCGTCGCTACCAGACATTCCATTTTTCATCACAGACCAAGCATCCTCAAACGCTTCTTTACTTCGACCAAAAATTAAACCCGGTCCTTCTCTTCTTACAGGACCAACATTTGCACCTTGAGAAATACCGATACCACTTGAAGCGTGACCCATATCAATACCTAAACCAGATTCAAGTAATTGGCTTGTTTGTTCGTGCATGGGGTTACGCTCAAGTTGCTCGCCTATTTCTTCTGGCTTGATTGAGATGTGTGGTAATTCACCCTCTAATTCTCGGAGTGCTCGGTCTTTACGTTTCTTTGGGTCTAATTGCTCACGGGTTTCCGCACTTGCCGTTCCTTCTCGGTTATGGTGCGAAAGACCATCTGCGTTTTCATTTGGGTTCACGTCATAGTCACCGAGCATTTCACGTGGCCGATGACCACCCATGAACTCTTGAACACGAAGCGTTTCCTGATCAGCACCGCCTCTTGGGTTTCCCATACCCATTATCTGCCCCTCCGCAACCTACCGTATGCGCCCGCAACTCTCATAGGGATCGTAAGATACCACTGTGAAAGCATAGGTGTTTTTGAATATGAACGTGCAATTGGTAAGAATGTTGTTGCCAATAATGCAAGATTTTCCTCGGCCTCCATTTGGGGAACTTCGGGTTCTTTGTTAATGAGATCAATAAACATCAATCTCACCAATGCTATTTGACCAAATACAGTTGAAGCGATTTCATCTTGTGTTTCGAGGGAGAAGGCTTTCATGCCTTCCTTCCAAACACCGACTACTTCTTCCATAGCATCACATAGCATAACTGCATCCTTCACAGAATATACCAAATGCTCTCCGTGCAAGTATGTAGCGTAGGGAGTGTCCTTTAGCATTAGTGAAGGGATTGTCCGATAGTCTTCGGTCAAGAATGTTGCCTCCAACTGCCCTCTTCATCCATTTCGGATTGACCACCACAATGACCGCATCTGCCTGTTGATTTCATCCACTTCTTTGCACGGCCTTGACCGCCTCCCTGAAATGCCATCTCTTCTGCAAGTTCGCCATACATCTCTTCTAAGTCGGCATTAGGATTATCTTCCAATCCACCCGCCATCATCTCTTGGAGATATTCTCTTTTATCGGCTTGGCTCATGTTGCAATCACAACTGTCAGATTGCATCCAATGTTGCGCTCTTGCCTCATCTTCATCCCAATCGTGTGCAGTAGTGATAGGATCATCTGTATCTAAACCATACATTTGAGTCATTATTTGATTTTTCCATTGTGGATAAGGTAAGGAGGTTCTTTCTGGCTCATCTTCGCCTTCAAAATAGCCATCAAGCCATTCTTTCAATCTTGGATCACCCTCTTCGTCATACAAACCCATAGAAGAGTGTGGACTCATTCTTTGATCACCTGATACATAGGTTTCATCATCATCCTCACCCCATAGTTCCTCATAGCGGCCTTCTCCACGTTGCTGATCTAAACAGTCGGAACAAGATCCGTCACCTTTAGGTTCTGCACATTCAGGACACATCTCAACGGGTCCGTCACGCTTGAGCATTGAAAAGGCAATATCAGCAGATTTGCGGTGAATATCATTTTCGGTTTGTGGTTGTGCCGCCATTAGTTGCTTAACTTCTTCTATTGTTGCTCGGTCAAGCATTTCTGGATCTATACCCATTGCAGTTAATTTTGCAATACTTTCATTATGGTTACTGCTCTCATTACGAGCCGCCTCTTGTTCAGCATAGTAAGCATCCATATTTCTCATTCTTGGCATACCTGCATTCATAGTAGGTGGATCAGGGTTGCGACTAAGCACACCATCAAGAGATCCTTCCTTTGGTAATCTTGGATTCATAGTATCATCTCATTGAGGGGTGAATTGTGTTGCGTGTTCCACACTCTTTGCATCTTTTCTGTTCCCATTCATCAGGCGTTTGCTTGCAACCACAACCCCTGCATTGATACGCATCTTCAGTCCAACCGCTATCTTCTTCTGGATCCATCTGTTGCCAAGATTTGCTACCACCTTGTTCGTTTTTCACCACAGACCATCCGAAATCAAACGATTTTTTGAGATTGGCCTTTGCTTTGTAGCAAGCGCACATAGGTTCATTCTTTGAACATTTCATTATGCCTTTCTTCATGCAAGCACAAGGGCTCGCTTTGGTAGCACCACAACAACAACTGTTTGCTTCAGCCATTTTCAAGCACCCCCGCTTCGGCCAAAGCCTTTCGCAAGACTCGCCATTCATCTGGTGATTTTTCGCTGAAATGTGCTTGAATAACCGTCAAAACACTCACCTGCTCATTAGAGCCAATGGCTTCCGCTTTATCAAGATAGATGCCAACTTCCGCCAAAGTATCACGTATTTCTTTATGAAGACGAACTGCCGTATCCAGCCCTTTGTAGTCGAGGACTCCTTCACGGTTCTGTTCTTCACGCATTAGATCCACGTGATCGTTGAATAGATGATTAAGACGTTGAAGGTTTCTTTCTGTTTGCCTCATGGTATCACGGGCAGTAGTCAATGCGGCAGGTAGCACTTCAATTGCTACTTGGCGTTGAATAATTGGATCCGTGTGGGCTTCCATATGGTGGGATAACACTTCATTGGTTATCTCCAACTCTTGAGCCATTGCGTCTAATGGCACGATGTGATTGAGTATGGCTTCCTCGATGTTAGATCGTTCAGGGTTAGTGCATACTACACATTCAGTATTGCTACTGTTGTGATATTCACCTGCGTGTCGCCTCATATGGCGGTGAGCAGTTCCTTCTGCCCATTCTTGTTCACGGTCAATATCGACAGACTCAACCAATCCAACACGAACATTTTGTTCCATCCCATCTCTCGAAGGGTGTTGGCAAAAAGGGCAATTACGCCGTGTCCTTCGCCCCGTCATGTTAGGGGGATGCCGTGTCACTTTTTATCACTTCTCATACATCTCACGATGTGTGTTACAATAGACTGATGGTTTTTGGATTGGTTTTTTGCATCTGTTGCCAGATTTTGCATAAGCCTTGCATTTATGTGGCTCAAGATCAACAAGTTTCTTTACTTCTGTTGCTCTTGGTCTAATATCCACACCATTCGCTTGTGGTTGCGGGGCGTGGTATATTCGCCCTTCAATACCGAAAGGCAGCAAATTGTCTTACTGCGATGCTCATGGTCAATAGCAGACCAAAGAACATGGCCATCATTTCACCTGTTCCGAGTTCTGGTCCTTTCCAAATCAATAGTGCAAACGCAAACAACATAAAACCAATTATGAATATCATTGTTGCGCTCTCAACTAACATTTTATTTGGGCTCATTAGACTAACTGTCTGTGATGCCCAATCCGTTTGAACGTATTCCGTCTTTTTCTGTTCTTCACTCATATTTTCACAATCCTACTGCTGCGCCTTTAACGGCCATGTTTCCCGCTTGCCCCATCGTTTGACCGAAGCCACCGTTTTGTTGCATTGCGTTACCCATCAAACCACCAAGCATACTCCCAAAGAAGCCCGGTTGTTGTTGCTGGCCATTCATTTGAGTCATCATCATGCCTTGTTGGTGGGCTTGGAGGAACATCTGTAATTGTTGTTGGTTTTGATTCAAGGCATTCTGTGCTGAACCTTGTGCTTTTTGTAGTGTAAGAGCAAGATTTTCGGGTGATAGTGTTGAAAGTTCAGTTGGAAGGGATGCTGCATCGAGCGACATTTTTCCGTCTGCGACTGTGAATGATACGTTATTGAAGAACTCCTTGATACTTAGCATCATAATTTCTCCAACCAGATCTAAAACCAAAGCCATGTTCTGCGAAACAACAAACATAGACATTGGGTCATGGAGGCTAAGAAGTTGTGACGTAGCAAGAATAGGATCGGAGGCGGCTTGTTGCATCATAGGGTTCTGTTGTTGTTGCATCATACCCATTGCACCACCATTCATCATGGGGTTCTGTTGTTGTTGGCCATAGCCTTGCTGCATTCCATTCATACCACCATACTGTTGTGCAGCCAAAGAAGGCGCACCAAATTGTTGTGCTGGTGGTTGTTTTGCGTTGCCAAATCCGAATAATCCCATTGTGTCACTTCCTTATTGTTGCATTACCATTTGATCAACGGGCTGCTGCATCTGCGGGGTGATCCCCGTCATTTGTTGCTGCTGCGCCAATTGTTCCATCTGTATTGCCCTCAAATCAAATGTCACCGTCACCAAATCCGCAATACCCGTAATGGGGTTTGGGAATTGGGTCATAGTTACACCCTTTGAGTATTGACTGTCTTGTTGAACCATGTTAAAGAATGGTTCGTATTTGAGTAGTGATTCTGGGGTTGAACGATTCTTACCTGCGCTTTTGCCCATACCGGGAACTCGGAGAAAGCGTGTGCCTTTAGCAACCTTCTTTCCAAACCCTTCTTCTGCCATTTCAGCCTCTTCCAGCATACAACGTAGTGTATGATAGATGTGTAAGTGTGCAGGGCATAGTGTGCTATTCATCTCATCACCGTGATCACCGTGTGTGCGAGCGTGAGGTTTGTTTGCGTTACCTGTATCCTCGTTAAACCAATAGATGTCACTAAGTGATAGTCCTGTTCGTTCATCGCTAATGTGAGAATAGGCGTTATCTCCCTCAAGGAAACGACGAACATCGACACCACAACAAGCGCACTCATGTGCAGCGTTGTAGCGATACACTTTGAATAGACCCAAATTGTAATTGGGTGGCCTCAATGCCTTTCGTAGCATTTTGATATTCTTTTTGCGAGCCTTGACGGGATTTTTCAAATTGGTCTTTAATTGGATCTCAACAGTAGGGATCATTCTTTCGTCACCAATATCTCCAGACGAACCTGCGCTCGCCATCTCCGCCCTTTGTTGAGCCTTTAACAACTCATAGGCAATGCCAGATTGTGAAGACAAAATACGCAACTGCTCGTCGGAAACACCGTTGAGCGAAACCGAGCCTCCGCCCATAAAAGGTATTCCCATGTTACCCTGTCACTCCTAACAACATGAAAAGCCTTTCCTTCAAATCAACCTTATTGTTTCGACTATTGCCTTCTCGACATTCAAGCCATATTGAGCAGCAATAGCCTCCACATTAGTTGGGATCCCTGCCCTACGCAATCGCCTTAACTCGTGTTGAAAGGGGGTGGCGATAGCAGATTGTCGCTTCAAGCCAGCCTTCCACATAGCATCTGCTTCTGGACTCCACCAAACATCCATTTTATTGAAAAGGAGGCATACTACCTTTGGTTTCCACCGTTTTGCCCTTTTCTTATCGAGGCGAGAGAAGGTAGCGGGATATTTTGTATTGGTGACAATATCGACAATATATTGAAACCCTGCGATTGCTTCTGCTGCTCTTTGGGGCGATGTGAACATACGTTCATCAACCACATAGAAAATGATGTCTCGGTTGTGTTTTACCAGATCGTCGGCCCACATATTCCAATACTGTTGTTGGCCTCCTATGTCTGCTGATATGATCGGCAACCGTTCACCTTTCCATCGTATTTGCTTTTTTGTGCTTCTTGGCATAGCGAACTGACCGTGCTGAACAGGGTGTGTAGTTCTCATACCAATGGGTATAGGGTCTATATCCCCCGGAACAGTTAGGTATTGATCAAGGGTGGTCTTGCCCGACATTGATGGGCCATAGATACCTACCCTATGTGGCCTCAAAAGCCTATACACATAACCCGCTATTTGGGCAGAACCCAATAGAATATGGCCAGCGAACATCCAAGACATTCACGTCACTTCCCCCGAATCCACGTCCAGACGGCTTCGGGGTCAATATCAAACCAGATATGAAGACCGATAAATGAAAAGAATGTTAATCCAGAACCTATCATTAAGGCTAAAATGATCTTGATATTGTTTGTTGCTCTTTCGAGCCTACGCTCGTAGGCGTTTTCGGCAAGTATCATCGACATGGCTTCTGCCTGTCGCTCATTTGCGGTGCTAAACGGCCACATAGATGATCCCCCTCACACGTCTGTGTGCGGCGGCTCTTCTTCATCCTTTGCCTCCGTAGTAGGAAGCCCAAAGGTTTGCTGCGGCATTTGCTGATACATCTGGTGCGACATTTGATTCGCTTGGGTATATTGCATATCCTTACGCAATCTTCGCTCTTGTAAGCGTTGTTGAGATCTAAGCCACTTATCGTAGCGGTTTTCTTGGGAGAACTCGGCTCGCATAGATAACGAGTCACGGATGCCACCCACGTGGAATAGCACCATAGCCATACAAAGGAAGCCGAAGGTGATCAAACCATACTGCAATCCCATTTCACCCGCCCCTGCGCTTGGTAAATACCACCCTGTTTGAGATACAGTTACCGCTACTCCCGTGAGCAGGGATTGCCATAATAGCATAGCGATGAGATTGATATCAATACGGTTTTCGTCCATTCCACCATAAGGTGGTTGTTTTTTATTAGGGGGTGGGGCTTGTGGCATATATTCACGATCCTTATTCTGTTTCTGTTTCGATTTTTGATAACCCTGCAAAATACAAGGCGAGCACATGATTAACAAACGAGGACTTAGATTCCCTGCCTCGTTCCGATTCCATTTTTGCGAATAAGTCATCCGGCATGACTACGGAAACATGACGGCTCATGTATGAATGGCACTTGTGTCAAGGCTATGAAGGTTGTGATTAAATACAAGAGCGCACTCCGCTTTAACCATGACCGCACCAAACCTCCCAGAAGCAGTAAAAGCGATGAGATCCTATCAAGCCGTATCTCGTGCTACTCCTACAAGTCCAAATGCGCTTAGTGGGTGGATTGAAAAACAGACCGATGCAGGAAGTGCATCCTCCTTTTCCCATCTCGCAACACAAGCATTATTGCATTACTACAATCACCCACTTTATTCCGTTTCTCTTAGCACCGATGCACAAGCATGGGTTTCGTTTATGAGTTCTGCGGAAAGCATTCTTGCTGACGAAGAAACGTGGATTGATGCTCAACTAACATTGGCGAATGGCACTATGGTGGCTCGCCTTTTCAATTCGGACAATGATTGGCTACGGACATGGGGCAATAACAATTCAATAGATCAGGATACACCTATCGCATATGTGGTTAATGCCTTGATTGCACAGTTGCAAATATGTGAAGGTAGTAATGGTGCAACGGGTGCATCATCTATCCCGCATACCACACAAACCCCTCCTAATGCCCCTTCCCCTTCAGTTCCATGATCACCGATACCTGCGTAACATTGTATGAGGTTGGGCCAAGAGATGGACTCCAAGTTCTTTCCCATATAGTCGATAGACAGGTTAAGGTCGATTTGGTGCGGGGTCTTGTTGATGCTGGCCTTACCAAAATAGAAGTCGGCTCGTTTGTTCACCCAAAGTTAGTGCCTAACATGGCAGATTCGGGTGATGTGTTCAAAGAGGTAAAAGATCTTGATGCCGAACTCGGTGTGCTTGTGCCAAATAACCGAGGTATATCAAGAGCAAAGGATGCAGGGGCAACAAAGTTCAACATTTTTTATTCACCAACCAATTCCTTCAATATCGCCAATCACGGTAAAACGTATCAGGAAGTAGTTGATCATTATTATGACTCGCTTTGGGTAACACCAAAGGAAGATGTGAGAGTCTATTTGTCGATGGCATTTAATTCAAACGATGATGAATTACATTTGGCCATGAAAGATGCAGTAGCACTTGGTTCAAGTGTTGTGCTATGTGACACAGATGGCCAAGCCACACCAGCCAACATCAGCAAAGGTATCGCTATTGCACACTCATACACAAAGTCAATCGCCCTCCACCTACACAGTAGCGCAGATATGATGGATAATGTTGAGATGGCTTACAAAATGGGGGTTCGAGAGTTCGATTGTAGTATTGGTGGGATGGGTGGATGCCCATTCGTTAAAGGATCAATGGCTAACCTTGCTACCGAAAAAATGGTGCAATGGTGCAATGAGAGAGGAATAGAAACGGGGATTAACCTTGAAGCATTGAAACCTGTTTTAGAAATTGTCAAGGTAATAAAAGGCCACGTAGCGTGAAGTTATAGCGACCATTACTATCCACCAGACATGACCGAACAATGTGAAGGCGATTGGGAGTCGCACCGATGGGAGATAAACCAAGCACAATGCCTTTTGTTCTGTAATCAATGTGGGTGCGAGATCGGGTTTGAACTCAAGAAAGTTCCAATGACTTGTAATCACCAATGGGAAGTTGAAGCAGTAAATGAAAAAGCCAATACGGTTTCATTGTATTGTGTTCAATGCCTCAAAGTATCATTTGATGCAAAGGTAAAGTGGGCTACGGCATGAAGGTCAAAGACCCTGATCAATACGCCTTGCGATATTAGCCTTATTCCACTCTTGGCCTTGCCTTGTTTCTTTCTGTTGGCTTCCTGTCATACCATGATGCTGATAACCAATATCCTTCTTGGAGTGGCAAGCGGTGCAGCCCATTTGCCCGGTTCTGCTATCAATGACATTCCTACATTCCGAAGGGTTGTTTGGATCAGACGCAGGACACATCAAGCCATCAGAACTCATTTCATCGTATGAAGTTGCGGATACCTGTGGATGACCGAGGATTTCACGTAACTGCTCGGCGTGTGGTCCTTCGTATCTATCTCGCCCTTTTCTGCCAAATATCGTATCCCTTGTTTCTCGACCGGGTAACGATACCTTCATGTTAAAATTATCAGGGAATATGTCTTCTTTCCAATCCCTACCTTGTAGGAAATTGTGAACGGCGGGATATTGGCGAGTGGCTAACCAATGTGCGGATAATGCTTGTTCGTGAGGTAATTGCTCGTTTGCTACATCTGCAATAGCGGATAACTCACCTTCATCAACTAAATCTCCCGATGCGTTATATCTGTTGTATGCTGGTTTGCCACGACCCTTAGCATACTTTCTTGATTGATCAAACATGGATTCAGCCAAACCAGATGCTACTCTTGTCGGATCTCGGAGAACACGTTCCAAGATTTCATATTGGCGGGATTGGGCTGGATTGTAAGCCATGTTACCTTGTGTAGCATAACACGCATCACACGCACCACAGGTCTTTGTTTTGCAAGCAAGGGCAGGTTTATCGAGAATACTTTGACCGTCCATTTTACTTGGCGTTCCGTATCGCCCAACCGCATCCACCGCAGATCTCATAGACTGATTTTCAGGGATTTCTTCAACGTCCATATATTCTGACCACGGAACAATCTCTTTACCTTCAACGGGATAGGGAACTTTGTTTGGATTCTTTGCTGAACCCGTTAATTGACGGAGTTTTGACCGATTCTCATTCAAATCCATGAAGTCACGGACATCCATATTGCCTCCGCCCCAAAATTGACCTTCTGGTCTTGCTGGCCCAAAGTTACCTTTATCATCCTTGTTCCACGGATATTTTACCGCTTTCGGCATCTTGCCACCGTGCCTCGGATCCCAAAAGAACATCTCACCGGGTTTTCCCCAAAGAGCATCATCGAAGGCTTTAGCCAGCACATTTAGGTCATTCACGATAGATCTGCGAACTAAAGACTGTGGATCTTTGTTATTAGGGAAAAAATGTCCTTTCCATAGGTCGGGATTAAAATCCTCATCAAACCGTGGGTCGTTATTCCACAACTCAACATCTCCGGGTTGTGTGCCGAATTGCTGATTTGGATGATTTTGAAACCATCTTTGGGCATCCATATCTGGAACGTTTGCTACTGCTACCATTTCTGGTTTGACACCACGGGTATCCTTTTTGGTTGATGTGTTATCTGGCCTACGGTTGAGTATAGTGCGGAAACCTTGATCACGATAATGGTCTGCTTCTGTTGCGGCATTAAATGCTACAATAGGCAAACCGTCTTCTGCCAAACCACCTAATTGTGTGGCCAATTCTTTGTGTGCATTACCACCCATCATGTCGAGATAATCATACCCTCCAACTTCACCGCCACCATATGGGGGATCGACAACCGCAAAATCACGGAGAGGATCGGATTCAACGTGTTCAAGATAATCATCCATAGGCATTTGGCTCATAGTCCAATGTTCCATTAGAGGTTGATATTCTTCATAATTCCACTTGTCTTCTCCAATACGGAGAGAACCGGGGGATTGGTTGTATTGTCCTTTTCGGTTCAATCGTGACCAAGCGTTCATGGATAACTGTTGGTTCATCATAAACATTTCAGCCAACTTTTGGTAATCAACGGGTTCACCCCCTTGCATATCAGCAATCATAGCATTGAATGAGCCGGGATCTTCACCACTTGTCTTTCCACGCATAACGGGTCCACCATAAGCAGAATACTTACCACCACTTGCTTTTGGACCCAAAAAAGTAGGTTTGGAGATACGGTCAGGATCAGGCATCTCATCCTTTTTCCAATTCCCTTCGGTCATACCGTGACCCTTCCACGGTTCCCAATCCAATTCCAAACCACCGGGCGCATCACGCATTTGTTTGTATGAGTTCATCAAGTAAGCATCGGCATCATTAGCCGCTACTTCTTTCATGGGCATATTGAGAGCAATGTTAGCACCACCTATGGTGGGTTCAAGTAATCTTTTTGCACCTGTCAATTTTGCAGCATCACGTAGTGGGCCGAGATAATTAGAGCCTTTTTTACTACCTGCCCATTTGAAAGGTGAAGGAATACGGGTTTTACCTGTAATATCCCCTGCAATCTTTTGTTGCAACGAAGGGGTCATAGGAATACCTGCACCAATAGCACGATCAATACGAGGGAGTCTTACCATCAATTATCACTCCTGTTTTTTAATTCTTCATCGAGGGAATCCCAAGAGTCGTAACCAGCGTTTTTCATCCGCTTATCGGCTATCTCACTAAGTATGTTGCTAAGAGGTTTGCGCTTAGGTTTGTGTTCTCCAGCCAAGTAACCTGCAAGTGAACGTTTTGGTTGCAACTCATCATAAAAATTACTCATATAGCCACCAAGACTTGGTTTCGACCCTTCGACGGATGGATGGGGTTTATCCAATTCCCACTCACCTGTTTCCGAATCATAAGTCGGCCCATCTTCAAAGGTTGAACCTCCCCACTTTTTACCTGCTACGGGGAACTCACGAGGCTTCATCAGTTCTGGTAACTTTCTAAACCTCTCATCCTTTTCTTTATCCGACAAATAATTCCAATAGGTTGGCTTTCTCCCTTCATCTATTCGCTCTTGATTTCTTTCCTCGGCTTTTTTCTTATCTTCGTCAATTTCCTTCTGTTGTCGCTCGGTTATCTTTGGCACAACCGTTTCCGTTTCCCTATCCATAAACGCTTGGCTTATTGCACGTTGAACTGGATCCCATTCAAAGCGGGCTCTTGGAACTCGTATAGATGGTTGTTGTCGTTCCACACCCTTTTTACGTCGGAAGAATTGATTATCTTCTGTGCCATCATCTCGGTATTGGTAATCACCCTGAAGGTCTTCAAACGGATGGTTAAAGGAATCTGAATCGTGATAACTACCCTTTTCCCTACGTTGCTTTACTGCTGCATCAACGAGTTCTCTATTTGTTCTTCGACCAAATGGTGAACTTCTAAAGCCTGTTTTGAGTTCTTCATACTCTCGTCGTTTCTTATACGGGTATTTATCGGTTAGTTCCCAATTTTCTGGTTTGTTGAAACCCGTGAGTCTCGGCTTCATTTGTTTTTTGTTAGCGAGTGGATGCGGCATCCAATTATTAGGATCGTCTTCCTCCCATGTATCGAGAATGACGTTGCGTGAAGGAGGTATTGATGATCCTCTATCTTTGTGATAGAACTCCCACGGTGAATAATCACTTAGTTTCTTGTTATAGTGCCAATCATAATTCCCTTGATTGCCATATGCTTCCTTGCTTGCTCTTGAGTGGTTGTAACTATTGTCACTGTTTTCACTATCCCAGAACTCTTGGTGCTTTCGAGGAACTTTGCCATAGTAACCCGAAGGTGCATCCCTTCTTTGTCCCATCATATTGCTTGGATAATACTCGTTTTGATCCCATTGAATGGGCGCATTTAGATCACCAAAATCAACATCTTGCCATGTATCGCTACCCTTTGATCCAGATCCGGTAAATATGTTTGGTGGGTAGTAGCGAGGGATGTCAATTATACGGTCTCCTTCTCGATTCTTTCTTGTTTTTATCCCTAACCTTTCTGCTTCTGCTTCAAAGCGGGCTCTATGTTCCGTTTCTAAATCCCATCGTTTCTGTTTAAGTTCCCGGTTGAGTCTTTCATATTCCTCATTGCCCTCCGTATTTCTTATCTCCCAATCAACGCTCGGATTTTTCTCATCAAAATCTTCCTCTTCGGACTGAAGACCACGGAGAAATCTCCGTAGTTCTCCGTATTCACTATCTTCGGGAATATAATGTGCATCATTCCCTGCTGGTGCGGCCAATCCACGAGTTAGCCCAACAGGAGGGTAACTTTCGCCCCTTCGCCAATCATTCCCATAATTGCCTCCTTCATACGACCACTCTTCTGTTCTCGGATCCCACCCAACATTCAACAGTCCGTCAGGATCTCGCCAATTTTCATCGAGCGTAAAATCATTCTGTTGCCCTACTTGTTCTGCCAATATCCTCCGCAGATCCAACCGAGCAATTTCACCACGTAAAGAATCAGGTAAATCTGCTATACTGTTTGGTATTTCAGCCTTACCAGATCTCACCTTAGCAAAATGTCTATTTAGCATAGTGAGTGCTTCTTTTGATCGTGATTCTGCCATTTTCATTCGAGAAGCAGCATATTTTGGTTGGTTGGTTATGCCGTCAGGGTCTAATGACCACTCACTACTTGCCTTCAAATTAGCAAAGGATTGACCGATAATAGCCTCTCGTAAATTGCGATAGATTCTCTCGCCAGCAGGGAGTAGTAACTTTTTCGCCCCTTCGCCGGTCGTTTCTTCGGGAGTCCAATCCCTATCATCTGGTCGTTGTCCTAACGGTGCAGCAGGGCGTTGTATTGGTGCAGCACCCATCAATCTCTTTATATTTTGACTCGTTCCCCAACCCTTTTTTGGATTTAGTGCATCGGCTTCGGCTTGCCAATTTATTGGATCTTTTACACCCCATTTCCTTTGCCCTTCTGCTAAACGCTTTAGAGTTCCTTTTCGTGCTTCTTGTTCAACGTTTCCATGAGCAAGATAACTTGCAAGGGCGTATTCAGGATGATGTGGATATTCTGTGGTGTATGCTGCCATTTCATGCCAATTGGATGGATGTGCTCGCTCACCACCGGGCATTCGATGGGAAGGTAATTGGTGAGTCATTTCATTCTTTCTTGCTCTCGCCCCCATCCGTTCATCGTCTAACATAGCCAACATTCTTGCGGTTTGATCGTCTTCTTCGGTTTGATTTCCCGGTTGTATGTCTTGGTTAAGTTTTCGCCCACGCTCGTTGGGATATCTCCTTTTGGCGTTGATGAAATCGTCTGTATTTTTCCAAGAAGAATGTTCATAGAGATTTTTTGTAGCACCGTGACCCGATTCATGGGAAATAGTATCAATCAAATCTCCCATTGCTTGTGGTTCCCAAGTATTGTATTGTTCCATATATTTATCCCAATCAGCCTTTACGTCATCGAATGGCTTTCCACCCGGAGGGGATGATGAGAACATATAACTCCCCGGTTCGTTATGTTCCTCGATGTTCCGATTGGGTGGCTCATATCGTTGGGTCATCCGACTTTGACCTTCTTGAAGGGGTCTTGGGTTTATCTTATTTGTGGACGGTGCTTGCACCTTCGTGCGCCACCCGTGACCAACTGCTAATGGTCGGAGATAAGATAGGTCTTGGCCTTCTCCATCGGGATCACCAGCATTTTGGCTCAAGCCCAGAAAATCGCCACCGCTTAGGATGTCTTTGTCCCTTTCTTTTTTGTTGTTTATTTTGATGTTGGATACCCTTTTTGCATCTGCTGCTATGTCAGCAGCCACATCTGATCTATCGACTCTTCCTTTGAGAATATGATTTAGTTGTGATGAGGTCAAGCCCATAATCAAAACAACTCCTTTTGACCCCGACCTATATTTTCTAACAGGTTTTGATATATGTTTGGTGACATGGTGTTACCCAATTGAGTATCTATGATGTTCCGAGGATTCCCCGATGGCAATTTGTATGTTTCACCACGTGCCTGTGGCCACTTAAAAGCCTCCGATTCTTCCTTAGTCCATCCTTGTATCTGTAATACTTCTTGTGGAGTAAGGTGACGAGTGTGAGATAGTGCAGGTCTGTGGTGAGTTACGGCGGGCATTGGCCTTGATGTAGGGGTGATGTGATTCCAAGCATACCCTTTCTTATCATCATTCCACGGTGCGCCCCCTTTCCCGGGATTGACTGAACCACCTGCGCTTATGGTGGGTTCGGAGAGCATATCGAATGCTCTTTGATCCACCTTACCTTGCTCTCTCAAGTGTTGTAACTCGGCTGCTCTCCCACGTGTTTTACCCGTGTTACCTGTTTTTGCACCAGAACGTTCCCATTCTTCTTGCATATAGGGGAAAAAGTCGTTTATGGAAGCATAATTATCCTTACTGTGAGTTGGTGTTGCCTCGGATCCACGAACTGACCATAATCGTTCACGGAATGTGGGTGATCCGAATTGCCCTGATTCAAGGTTAGGACTATTTCGCACCATAGTCTTGAAATCGTTTGAGAGATTTTGGTTTAAGCCATAAGAATCATCAAGGATATACTTCCTTGCTTCTGGTGTTTGTTCCATACTAAGCATAGCAGGAGGTTGTTCGGAAGACCTTAGCCCATCGAAAACCTTACTTGTGAAATCTATCATCTCCATACCGGTTGCTGCGTTATCGTTACGATCTTTGAATTGGTTAGCACGGCTCAATTTGTCACAAGGGGGAGAGAAGTGGGCAGCGTAACCATCCTTGTCTGTTGTTTCTTCGTGGATCATACCAAGCACGTTCTCAACAGAACCTTTGTCATCATCACCAAACCATACCTTTTCATGTCGGCCGGGTAAATTAGCGTCAATGGTTTTTATTGACTCATCCCAACCATCCATAGCCAAAGCAGGTTTTATGCCTAATCTTTTGGCAGCCCACCCCGCAGCATCTATACCAGAAAAGCCAGACACTACTGCTTCGACAGGAGGGGTATCGTCTTCGTCATAGACAGAATACTTTTTGATGACCTCATATACGACAGTGAGCGCATTTCCGCTAAAGCCTTCGCTCACCATATTGAGCGCACTATTATCATACGGATAGAGGTTATGGTCAATAGAAGGGTGAGGAAGCGTGTATTATTCATTTGTTAGAGTTGTCAAGTATGGCAACCTTGATAGGGTAGTTGCGTTTGGAACGACACATGATGCCCAACGGTCAGCAGCCAATTTTTATTATGCAACAAGGAACTACACAGGAAAAAGGCCGTGCGGCTCAATCAAATAACATTGCAGCAGCAAGAGCAGTTGCACAAGCAGTTCGCACCACACTTGGCCCAATGGGTATGGATAAAATGCTTGTCGATGAAGGCGGAGATGTAATCATCACCAATGATGGTGCAACCATCCTCCGTGAGATTGATATTGATCACCCTGCTGCTAAAATGATCATCGAAGTGGCAAAAACACAAGAACAAGAGTGCTATGATGGAACAACATCAGCGGTCATTCTTGCTGGTGAGTTACTCAAGCGTTCCGAAGATCTCATTGATCAGAACATTCACCCAACTACTATCTGCCGTGGTTTCCGCAAAGCAGGTGCATTCGTCCTCAAAAACCTCCCAGATTACGACATGGATGAGATTGATCTTCTTAGCCTCGCAAAAACATCACTTACAGGCAAGTCAGCAGACTCGTTTAAGGATGAGTTAGGACAAATATGCGTTGATGTCGTTGAGCGACTAAGTATCAACGGTATCCAAAACGCTAACCTTGAAGACATCAACGTGGTAAAAGCCGTTGGTGGTTCTGCCGGGGAAAGCATTCTTATGGACTCAATCATCTTAGATAAAGCAAAATGTCACAGTGGTATGCCATCACGCATCGAAAGCCCTCGCATTCTTGTAGTGGAGTCTTCATTGGGTGTCAAGCAAACAGAAATGGAAGC
>TARA_R110000851_G_scaffold315514_1_pt1 | contig 82673 bp, 77 predicted proteins | sample TARA_R110000851 | Tara Oceans TARA_R110000851 (sample SAMEA4397627) | marine metagenome | biome: Polar Biome; feature: [DCM] deep chlorophyll maximum layer (ENVO:01000326); material: water (ENVO:00002006), including particulate matter (ENVO:01000060) such as... | depth 17 m
GAGCCTGATTCATTCGGCCCGGCTGAACGGCCACGATCCGCACGCCTATTTGAAAGATGTGTTGACCCGCTTGCCAACCCACCCCAATAGTCGCGTTGAAGAATTGTTGCCGCATCATTGGCAACCACAAGTGAACGACTAACTGACACGGCCGCTAACGCGGCCGTTGTCAATGTGTGTTTACCGGAACCATACAGTCATTGCAACGCCGGGCGACCTGAGGGCCAGGGTCAACCTGAAGTATCGGTTCGACGAGCGCATGCATGACTTGACACAATGCCTACTGCTGGATGGTTACATCATCCAGAATAAGAAACTGACTCAGACAGATCCGTCGATATCCGATGCTGCGCCCTTGGAAGATGACCTGATCGCAGCACTGCAAAACTCTGGGGCCCCTCACGCGCAGGAGATCATCACCAAGATCAACGACTCAGCTAGCGCGTTCCGAGCGACACCGCCCGACTACAACGCCTCACTTGTAAATGCTCGCGTAGCACTGGAAGCCTTGGCTGGTGACGTAGCTGCCCATGTCGCCTCACAGCAACAGCCCCCCGCCTCTTACAACCCATCAAAGTGGGGCGAGATGCTTGCGTTCTTGCGCAGCAGCGGTGAGATCACGGTCGAAGAAGAGAAAGGGTTGGCTGGTGTGTTCGGTTTTCTGAGTCCTGGTGCTCACCGTCCGGTTGATATCCCCGCAGGTCAGATGACGCGCCTGGGACGCTCCTTCGCGCTCAATATGTGCTGGTTTCTGCTCAAGAACCACCTCGCGCAAAGCCGTTAGTCCGTTTGAGTTCTCGAAGTAATCTAATAACAATTTTAGTTCGAAGCGAAACGGCCAATTGACGCCTTACCATTGATACGACCAAACAATTGCTCAGTCATGACTCTTTCGAAGATATCCACTACCTTTTCCGGTGTGTCTTCCAAGCGGTATTCGAACAGCAGCGCATCATGCATGGGCAAGGTAATGCTCACGTCCTCTACACTACTGACCTCAAGCAGGGTTTTCTTGAAGATCAACGAAGCAGTCCCCTGAACCACCTGACTGACTGCAGAACGCCGCGCTTTCGATGATAGTGAGCCCTCGCCCGCCCTTTTGTAATGATTACCTTGGATCGCCGACACACTTCCATTTTGTTGAAACTCTAAGCAAATTTTCTTTTTCCAACTTTCGTATTGAGAGAAAAGCTTGAACGCACTTTTGGCCCGCTCACGGTCAGCTCCAAGCGTCACAGCGGCATCAATCAACGCTTTTCGACTCATCCCATAGGCGTATGACAGAAAGAGCTGTTTAGCGGCTTTGCGGTTTCCCATAAGCCCAAGGTAGGAGCTGGCAAACAAATCATACATATCACCTTCATGGTAAAGGGCCATTAACTCCGGGTCCTCAGATAGCGCCGCCATGATGCCAACCTCATACTGATCAAAATCAACATAGCAAAGCTTGGCGCCCTCACGCGCTGCTACGATAGTCCGATACTTCTTCGGCATATTTTGCAACAAAGGGGTACGCAGATGTATGCGTGACGTACGCGAACCAAAGACATCAATAATCGGACGCGTACGACCGCTTGATAGGGCTAACGAGGAGAGGACTCGCTTCGCAGCATCGTAGTCCCAAAGAGCCAGAGTATCATTGCCGAAATCATGTTTATGCGGAAGAAATTCCAACACATAATCAATAGATACCCCACTAAGGTCGAACCCGGCCTCATCAAGCCTTTCCTCGATCGTCGCCCGAGTGGGTGTCTCCAGAGGCATGTCATGTTTAGCCGAATAGGTCTTCAAACAGAAGAAATAGTCATATTCCGCCTCCCGCCGTTTCTCCGATAGGCCCGCACGGTTGATTGCAATCCCCTGCGACATAGCTTTCTGAAGAAGCCGATAGACTGGCACCTCCACTGTCAAGAAACGCTCAAGTTCTCCATTGGTGGAGGCCTCCACACAAAGGCTCAGATACATTCTTGATAACGCTTTCGCGGCTTCGCATGCAATATCTATATCAAATCCTATCCCCTTGTTGAACATCAGCTTATAGGCAGAACATATTTCCGGACTTGCTCCATATTGCTCCAGCTCGGTCGTAATATCTCGTTTTTCACGAGAAAGTCGCACTTCAGGATCGCCTTTGATGGATATTCGGAACTCGTCGAGATCAATAATTACCCCGGGCAAGTCTTGAGTCAGGTCAAAGAAGTCATCACGAATTAGCCAGAAATCGTGACATACAATCGCACCGGCGAAACTCATAATTTCTTCCGCGCTTGTCTTATTCAACTGATCATCCTTTAGCCAATAAAAGCTATCCAGACCCCGTCCAGTAAAATCCTTCAGAAATAGCACCAGCCTCCATGCAAAATCAGTCATACTCACTGGCCTCATCCACTAGATTTAGTAGATCGGTCTTTTCACGAGCAGCGAACGGCAGACCATCTTCATTATTGTGACGCGCTGCTCGTGTAACCGTGCCTCTCAGCGCTGTCGGCACCATGCCGTACAACTGCTGCAGATTGCTCACGGGAAGCACAGAGGCAGAGATCAGCAGATAACGAGCGTTCTGATAGGGCAATGAAGTAGAAAAATCCTGTACCGATCGCTCAATCAGGGCTCCTTCATTCACGCAGCGGAGCCATATTAAAATGGCGGCAGCCTCCCCTGATCTCATATCTAATAGAAGCTTTTGGTCTGCCAGTGCTACGAGTGCATCTGACCGATACTTACGGGCTGCGAGAACTAGCCAAATATTGTAGTTCTGCCAATCATGGATAGCAGCCTCTTCTGCCAAAAGAAAGGCTTCTAATGCTGATAAGCAGCGCCCCTCCTTGTCTAAAATTGCAATCAACCGGCAATACTGATCGGTTGACACAGGTTCGCTAGACAAGGTTTTCGCAAGTGTGTCCAGTAGGGTTGTCGACAGCGCATCGCTGACATCGAAAAGTCCCGATTCCACAATTTGTGCGATACGGTTTACGGCAAATCGAAATTGTCTTGATTGCGTTTCGCCAGATGTAATACAGTCCGTCAGAACATTGAAAATATAGGTGACGGAGCGCGTCACAAGCCGACGGCTCCGCGACTGCCACATATAGCTAATCGCATTCGTGGTTGTGTCCTGTGACGGAAAATGCTCGACAAGCCTATCGTTAGGGGTATCGGGCGCTAATATTTGAGTTTTGCTTGCATTGATATTCAAGCCTACCCTACGAAGCTGTCGAATGAGATCCTGAAGCGCACGCTTAGCATGCATCTCGGAATTAGCAATAATCCGAATATCGTCAACATATCGGTAGTAATCGTACCCCCTCTCAGCCAGCTCACGATCAACAGAGGACAAAAGAATATTCGACAAAAAAGAAGACGCATCTCGGTTCTGCGGTAAGCCATGGCTACCACTATACGTCCATTGCTGTAAGAGATGATCCAAGGTGCTTATCGCATTGCGGATTTGAAGCTTTTCTGGTCCTGTCGCCGTAATTTCTGCGATGGCGCGCTCTAGCTCAGCAATGATCTGAGCACCTGAGATATTCTCAAAAAAGTTGCTGAGATCGGTAACTACTAAGTATTTCTCTGATTTTACAAACGTCAGTGTCACTCCCTCAAAAGTGAACCACCGACTTATCTTGGGTTTGAAAAGATACTTCGGATTTAGAGGCTGGGAGTCGTAGCGATAGCTTAGAACTCGATGGCTCAAAAGCTTGTCGTAATAAGGAATAAGAAAACTACAGATAGCCTGATAGACGAAGCGGTCGAAAAAGTCCGTTTCGAGCCCATAACGTTCACCATAGCCCTTCTTTGGGATATTGCGAACAACACTTCGTGCTCCACAATAGACTCCATTCCACTCTTGGAGGAGCGAGACTATGATTCTCTTCGCCTCATTCGGTGAGCTGAAAATATCCTGATATTGCAGACAATCAAAGTACCAATCATCCCGCATATCCTGACGCAGGTGGCGTAAAACCTGTTCGAACTGAATTGGAAACCCCAAAGCCTGCCCTTGCCCCCAAAAGGAGGCACTGAAAACATAGTCCGGCACATCTTCCAATTTCGCCTCCTGTTAAGACTCTGACCCGCATCACCTTAGCGAGAGCAGATGCAAATTTTCTGCTCTTTTATACCGCTTTTTTCACTAATCGGCAGGTAGTGTTATCCATCCGATACTGAACTATGCTGCCATCAATGATCCGTTTCACCACTTCTCGCGCAGTGTCGAGAGGCACCGAGAACCATTCTCTTGGCTTGTAAGATTTTCCGTCCTTACCGACCAACGTCACTTGTAACCTCTGGGCGTGTAGAAAGCCGTGGATCAACCCTTCGAACTTGACCGGGTTCAGGTTGTAGCACTCGATTGAGGCTAGGATTTTTACCGGTGCTTCAAGAAATGCAATATCACGCACAGCGTTCTTGGTTCGTTCCTCGACGGCCTGTTCCGTGTAGCCGATCTTGACCAGATTAGGGATGGCTTTCAGGGTGGGGCTATCGCTGAGCGTCGTGACGAAATAGATCTGCCCTGCCCGCTTATCTTTGTGCGAGATGTTGTTGAAAGCATCCACAACACTGTCGGCATCACGCACGATGCGTCGTCCGGTTTCGTCGGTGTATAGACGCTTTGCAAGCGATCTCAGCAGGTGGTTCGATTCTGTGCCATTTTCGAAAATCACACGTAGACGAGGGTCGTATCGACCTTCACCATCGACATGATATTCGCCAATTTTGTCGATCAGGCACAAAACACCTTCCATGATGAAGGCGTCCCCTTCACTCACTTGGCTAGCTTGCTGGAAGCGCGTCGTTTTTCTCTCCCCTGACTTCAACCCCGCGTGTAGATCGCGGAATATCTGCTCAAACTCGTAGAAGTTGTGGCAAATCGTGCGCTGCGCGATTTCGTCCGGTGATTCTCTATCGGTGACTGCCCGGACATGCTGGATGTCAAAAATGCTCTCGTCACCCAGATCAAGCTCATCAAAGGCTGCACTGGAAAAAATATCGTCAAGCGATGTAACGTTATCGCTGTCTGCGTTCGCTGCATTGCCATCAGTGCCGACCGCTGCCAGAGTGTCAGTTTCGCGGGGCGAAGTAGGTGGACATGATGCAGCAGGCACCTCCTGTAACGCAACCTCAGCCTCATGAATCAATCCGTGCCGATCATAGGGCTTCAGGGTTGAATGCAGGTCTTTATTGCTCTGGTAGCCTGAAAGCCGTCGAGCGAGCAGCTTTTCAGATAGGTCGCCTGCTTCGCCCGGTGGCCGTCCATGTTGATCTACGAATGAGCTGATTGCTTCAAAATTCGTGATTTCCAGTGGTGCATTGCTGCTGACGCGCTTAGCCTGAACATCAAGCAGGCCAAACTCGTCGGGGCCACTGAAAATGTCATCCAGTGATGGGCGCGCAGCAGCCTTTCCTCTGTCATGCTGAATAGCCATTGGGCCTCCTTAGGACGTCTGCGACTGCGCTTTGCGCTCCTGCGCTTTGCGCTTGATGTAGGCCAGCGCCTCACCCAGCCGACGCTCGTAGGCGTCACCCGCTGTCACCGCCGGTTCACGGCCTTTTTCTCGTCGGAACTCATTGATCCGTGGCCAGAGAACCACTGCCTCTTCTTCGGACATATTCGAGCGCATGCCAACAACGGTGTCTTGGATGGTTTTCAGGACAGCGGGGGTAACGGCCTTGGACAGAATCTCATATGCCCCTTGGAAGGGATTGATCTGCCGAATCAAGTCCACATTCAAGTGTTCGATGTTTACGAACTTATTGCCGATCAGCACAAACTTGCGATTAGGCTTGGGATCGCTGCCATCGTCAGCGGGGCTATTCTTGGTCCCTGCGCCTGTTGCTTCCGTCACGCCAGGGGGCACCATGATTTCTGCATCCGCAGGCAGGTCTGCTTCATCGAACAGCCCGCCCGTGGATTGGATGCCCATGGACGCGTGAACCGCTTCGGAAACAGTCAGTACCTCGCTGAGTTCCAGATCGGGATACAGCTTTTCGATGATCTTCGGGATCTCTACCGTTTCCAGCACTTCAGGGTCAGAATCTCCGGTCACGGCAGGCGCGATGATTTCAGGCTTCTGCAGAATGGCTGCCTTGATGTTGTCCATATTCGCCAAGGCTTTGATTACCTTGTCGGAAACCGGCACTGTCGTATCTTCAATGGTCACAGTGCCAGGAGCGGCTGTTTCACCCGGAAGCATGCGAGAGCGCGGTTTGAAGTTGACCGATGGTGCCAGCACCTGCTCCATGAGCAGCGACACGGTAATCGCCTTGAGCATGTTGTTAACGGACACCTTCACGTCATCATCTTCGGCATCGGGCTGAGCGATCAGATTGGTGAACTGCGCATGCGGCTTGCCTTCACAATCGCGAGTGGCACGGCCAATAATCTGCACAATTTCAGTCAAGGATGAACGATAGCCGATGGTCAGCACATGCTCGCACCATGGCCAATCAAAGCCTTCCTTGGCCATACCCAGCGCAATGATGATGTCCACGTCTTCGGCTTTGGACACATTGCGCAAGTAATTTTGCACCTCAACGCGAAGCGGGTTGTCATCCACCAGATCTGCCACCTTTAGCAGACGCCCGTTCTTGTCTTTGACCGTGATGATGCCGGTTTGCGAATCCCGTTTGATCACTTCACCAATGACATCCAGAATGGCATCAACTTCCGAATACTTATCCTTGGTGGACTCCACCGAGTTCACGTTGGGAATATGCACAATGGTCTTCTTGCTGGTATCGAGCACCTCTGGCAGCGCATTGAGGTAACGCCCGGTATAGAAGTGGTAGCCAATCCCCAATGATTTCAGATGCTGATAGCCATTGAGCTGTTCGTAATACGAATACGTGACCTGGGTGAATTTTTCTTCGTCCTCTGGCAGCAGGATGGGAACCGCGTCACCCCGGAAGTACGATCCCGTCATCGCCACAATGTGGGCAGTGGAACCGGCCATCAGCCTGTCAATCAGCTCTCCCAGGCGGTTTTCACCATCGGCTGAGGTGTGGTGAAACTCGTCTATCGCCAACAGGGTGTCGTTAAAGTCAGCGGGGGTAAGCTGCTGATACGCAAAGCGAAGGGTGGCGTGGGTGCAGACCAGGATGCTGGCGTGCGGGTCGGACATGAAACGCACGAAGGTCTTCACCTTCTGGTCTTCGCCGCCCGGGATGCAGAGGTTGTAGCTGGGCTGCACCGTCCAGTCGGCAAAAAAACCATATTCTGTCAGATTCGTGTCTTTGAAGGAAGCGCCGATCGACATTTCCGGCACCGCTACAATAACTTTCTTCAGACCTTGCTTATAGAGCTTGTCCAGGCCCAGGAACATCAGCGCCCGAGATTTGCCGGATGCAGGCGGTGCCTTCAGCAACAGGTACTGAGCGTCGCGTGCATCATAAGCGTGGGCCTGCATCTCGCGCATACCCATGCTGTTGAGATTCGAGCTTTTACCGGTCTGCTTGTAATTGACGGTCAATAGGTTGGCCATGCTCACTTACTCCCTCGGGTTTTCTTGGCAGGGGCTTTGGCCTGCTCTCGGGCAATCAACTTTTCGTAGCGATTGAACAAGTGCTCCAGGCGCTCTGAGGCGTCGCGGAATGGTCGATCGCGGTATAGAGCTTCGACAGCACGATCCAGCGCCTTGTGCGCTGCCAGGAGCGGCGCAGGCACCTTTTCTGGGTCGTAGAGATCGGCCAATGATTTATCTGGGTAATCCTCACGGATCAACAGCACTTCCTCGGCCAAGGATTCGATGTGTTTGCGTTTCGCTTCTGAGGTATCCGGCCAGGGGAAGGTGTTGTAGACCAGGGTCGCGGAGTACCGGTATCGGCTTTCAAGGCGCCCCGCTACAGTCCGCATCCAGTCGTTGTGCATTTCTGAGGTGAGGATGCCAAATTCGTAGAGGGTGGCGTTGGGGATCATTAGGTTGGCATTAGTAGCAATGACCTCCGATGACAAGTAACCCACGGGTACATAAGGGCGCCGCTCTGAAGAGTGACAAGGCACCAAGACGTAATGCCCATCGTCAGGTTGACGAATCTCCCCGAATAGGTGTGGTGTGGCTGCTATTTTTTGCGTTGCTACTTTCTGGCTTTCCGTTCGCATGGCGCGTACACCTTTTATGCGTGCACGCAAAAATGGCATTGCTTCAATCTCGTCGTCGGGAGCATCTACAAGCCAGAGACACCAACGCTCTTTTGCCTGAAGGAATTCCTGCGCGCCCAGTAGTCGCTTTACCCATTTCGCAGCATTCGGCTCTATAGATACAAGGTAGTTTTTTTCTTCAGTAGTTAAAAGCAAGTTGCCGCCATCGACGGGCTTGTTCCCATACACCATCTCAGAAACGGCGCAAATAGGCTTGCTACGACTTTCGACGAGAGTGTCACCACCTTCCAGCAGGTACGGACTAATGTTCTTCACCTCAACGCGATGTGTGGTGTCGTTGTTTTCAGTCTTGTATAAGACCTTCTCTCTTGCGTCGTCACTATTCGCTACCCCGATCACGACCACATGAACGGCTGCATTTTGCTTTGCATGATTCCGCCATGAAAAAGTTGGGTAGGTGAAACGGATTTTCAGACCTTTACGAAAGATAGATGGCCAGAGCATCGCCACCTGTTCGCCTTGGCAAATAGAGTTGGTTGAGACCAGTGCGAACTGTGCCTTTCTGTTAGCAATGTACTGGGCCCCCTTCCAGAACCAGCTGGCGACGAAATCCAAAATCCCGTATGACTTGAAGCCTGCGAAAACCGCAGCCATGTCTTCATTCTGCGCTGGGCTTCGACCACCACTACCCAAAAACGGCGGATTCCCGCAGATACACACCTCGTAAGGTTCACCATGCTCATCGAGCGGTGGGCAAACCTCTTCCCAATCGAGTCGCAGGCTATTCCCGCACACCACATGCCCCCCATCCTTCAGTGGCAAGGCGGCTTCTGCGTAGCCAAACTTCTCCTTAAAGGCCATGTTCATCTGGTGCTCGGCCAGCCAGAGCGACAGCGTAGCGATCTCGCAGGCGAAGTCATCGATCTCAATGCCGTAGAACTGCGTCAGTTTGATCCCCGAGTAGTACATCTCGGACTGCTTGCCCAAGGTGTTCAGCGCGTTAATGATCTCCATTTCCAGCTTACGCAGTTCTTTGTAGGCAATGATTAGAAAGTTGCCTGAACCACACGCGGGATCAAAAATCCGCAAGTTTTGCAGCTGAAGCAGGAGCTCTTTCAGCCTCTTTTCATTTCGGCGTGATTTCTCAAGCTCGGCATAAAGGGGATCCAGAAACAGTGGCTGGATCACTTTCATGATGTTCGACACAGAGGTGTAGTGCTGCCCCAGGTTACCGCGCTGCTCCTCGTCGATAACGGCCTGGAACATGGACCCGAAAATGTCGGGATTGATCTCCGACCAGTCAAGTGAACCACAGTCCAGCAGGATGCGCCGCGCTTTGCGCCCGAACTCCGGCACCGGCTCATCGTCGTGGAACAGACCGCCGTTCACATACCTGAAGCTCTGGAAATGCTCGGGCATGCGCTTACGCTCTGGTGTCGAATCCTCCAGGTTCAATACCGCAAACAAATCGGTAAAAAACTGGTCTACGTCCGAACCATCCTCTTTGGTGCACGCTTGCAGCGTTGAGGTCATCTGGCCTTTCGCAAAAATGCCGGTGCTCTCGGCATAGAAGCAAAACAGCAAGCGAGTCAGAAAGACGTTTAGCGCGTGGATGTCGTCCGGTTTCGTCAGGTCGTTACGTTCTCGGATCAGGTCGAACAACTGCCCCATTTTTTCCGACGCTTTCAGATCAGCAGGATGCTCTGAATACATCACCGCTTTCTCGTAACCCGCCAGAGGCAGAAAGAAAGCATAGGACTTGGCCAGCTCGCTCAGGCTGGTTTCCAGGCGCTCTTCAGCCTTCAGGTCGAACGCAACCAGGGTTTCGAAGTCTGTGACGATCACAAAACGGGTGTCGTTGCGGGCGACCACATCACTCTCTTTCAGCCCTTCAAGTTCAGCAGTCACATCCTGGCCGGTTGGCAGGGCACGAAAATAAAGCTTTTTCTTCAACCCAACATCATCGCCTTGGCCCACGTTGCGGCTGTCACCACCGTTACGCAGCCGCGTGATCGTGCTCTTGGGGAAGCCGTAGGCATCCAGAAAGGAATAGATGAACTCGTCTTGCTTGAGGTTAGAGCAGGCCCGCTCCAGCGATTCGATAATGCTTGCTTGGCTGACCGCCATGTGTATTCCCTGCGTCAATCATGGCCGGGTACAGCCCGGCTACTCTGCTAATAGAAGACAGGACAATTTTGCCCATCGGTATGCACTGATTGTCGTTTTTTCTTACAGAAGGCGCAACAAAGGGGCTCATCTTCTGTGAGCAGACGATTCTTTGGCGACGTTCCGAGTCATGCTTGTCGCTGTTCAATGCAGTGGAACCTAGATTTTTTCACTCACATATCACCTTGATGAAAGCGGGCAGCGATTGCTGTCTGCTTATGCCGTCTTCCATTTCATCAAGGAACCCTCATGTCGGAATCTTCCGCTACACATCCTCCGGGTGAGCAGCACGCTTGCCACGCCTCTCGAAAATTCTTCTTCTGTCCGCGTTGCGAATCTCCCAAAACCCAAACCAAGAACTGCGCTAAGAAGCTCTGTGGTGCCTTTGGTACGTGTGTCGATGTCGCCAGCACCTTATCAAGCGCGACCAAGGGTGCCGCTATCGGAGTTGTCATTGGTCTTCGGGTAACGGCTCCAACCACTCCGTTAAGCAGCGTCACCGCCGCTGTGCTGGGTGCTCTAGCAGGTGGCGCAATAGGCTGTGCCAGCGGTGCCGCCTTAGGCCAAGTCATTGATGACACGGTGCTTAACAACCACCTGTGCCTTCACTGCGGCCATTCTTTTCCGACTCAATAACCTTCTTCTGGAGACCCATCATGACTCACTTCGTCGAACACATGGCCTATGTTGGCCAAACACCCTGGCACAGCCTAGGCAATGAACTCTCTACCAACCAGCCCCTTGAAGTCTGGCAAAAACAAGCAGGGATGGATTGGGACATCAAAGAAGCTCCCGTCCAATTCTCCGATGTGGTGGACGACACGCAAAGCCGTCTCATCACCTTTCCTCAAAGCAAGGTCTTGTACCGCTCCGACACGCAGGCTCCTTTGTCTGTCGTCAGCAAGCGATACCAAGTTGTGCAACCGCGTGAAATCCTTGAGTTTTACCGTGACCTGACGGAAATTTCGGGCTTTCAGCTCGAAACCGCTGGTGTCTTGAAAGGTGGCAAGAAGATCTGGGCACTGGCTCGTACGGGACATTCGGCTACGATCCAGACCAACGATGTCACCAACGCCTATGTACTGCTGGCCACAGCCTGCGATGGAACGCTGGCCACGACCGCTCAATTTACGGCGATACGAGTCGTTTGCAATAACACCCTGGCTGTAGCGATTGATGACAGCAAGGGGGCCGTTAAGGTGCCGCATAGCACTTCCTTCGATGCAGAAGCCGTCAAACGTCAGCTTGGTATTTCGGTCTCCAGCTGGGATACATTCATGTACCGCATGAAAATGCTCAGTGAACGCCGGGTCAAGCACTCGGAAGCCAAAGCTTTCTTTCGGCAACTGTTCACAGAGCCTGGCCAAGTTGTTGCCACCCAACCCAACGAACGAACCATGTCTAAGATACTGGACATTTACAACGGTCGCGGACGTGGTGCAGAACTGGGTTCCTCCAAAGGCACAGCCCTTGGGTTACTCAATTCGATCACCGAGTTTGTGGACCACGAACGACGTGCTCGCAATACGGACTATCGGTTGGATTCAGCCTGGTTTGGCCAAGGAGCGGCCCTCAAGCAAAAGGCTTTGGATCGCTCGTTGGCGATGGTGGCATGAATCTCGACTTGTCTTTCAACAGCATAAAGCCCAACAGGTTAATCCCTGTTGGGCTTTATGCTGCTCATCGAACCTACTCACGAATCCCCCTGCTTATAATCAGCGAAACAAGCTGCCTGCCTCGACTCATTGTGGACAATTTGCAGAACAAAATCGCTTTACTCTTGGGTGGATACTCTCACGCTACACGCTGGCTCAATATATCAAATCTGCACCAATCTAGAACTAACAGTCATAGTTCTACTCCAGGCGAGTTGCCAAACGTTCCACGAGCTCCAAAATCATGATTCTGTCCTCTTGAGCCAGTTTGGACAGAAGACGTTCAACGTGCTGGGCCTGATCTTTGGGTCGCGAACTAGTCTGCGTCATCAAATCGGTCACATTGCACTGAAAGACTTCAGCAAACTCGATCAAGCGAACCACTGTCGGCAAAACAATACCGCGTTCGATCCGTGACACAGCCTCAACCCCAATCTTGAGGCGCTCGGCGACCTGCTCTTGCGTCAAGTCACAAGCTACACGGTGCTTCGCAATCGCGCGACCGACCAGTCTCGCCAAACCCTTTATCTCAATATCAGGCATACCACCTCCATTTCCGACTCAAATGGTCTGGTATCGCCTCACTTAGATGAAGGACTTTATAGGTTGTTTAACAACTTTAAAAGTTGTATAAAGCTAGCGTTACATTAATTCACAACTGTGCTGACGCACAAAAATTTTATATAAGGATCCAGTATGACTATGGTTTTCTGCCGCGGCTGTGGCAAAGAAATTCATGACAGCGCCTCGGCCTGCCCACATTGCGGGGCAGATCAGTTCAATAGCAATGCAGGACGTCAAGGGTCGAAATGGATGGCTATAACCTCCCTCGTCTTGGGGATTCTGACCTTCTTGACTGCTATGGGCATCATGGTTGAAGGCGGAAATGCCGATGAAGTTCTTGGCGTTGGTTTATTCGGGGTCATCAGCGTGGTATTGGCCGTGATCAGTCTGGTTCAAAAGCACTGGGGTAAAGCTCTCTCGATCGCTGGAATCGCCCTTTCATCCGTCAGTCTCCTGGCACTCATTGGCGCTTAATTCCTGACTGCTTTATACCTAATTCTCATGTTTATACATGGGTCAGACTACTAACTATAAAGAAATGAAATGAATAAAACTCGAATCAATAATACTTGGGTTTGGTTGCTTGCCAGTGCACCTGTTATCGGTCTTCTCCTTGAAGCATTTATCGCCGGAATTACTGCTACCAGTGAACACATGCTCGAACAGAACTTACTTAATCAAAAATTCTGGTACGTCACATTGATCATTAATATTGCATTCGCCGTAATCGACGAGAGAAAGCTAAAACAAGCAGGCGTTGATACGAAGGCTTTCGGCAAGATCGTATTCCTCATACCTGTTTATCTGTGGATGCGAGCAAAAGCATTGGCCCAGAAGCCCACATATTTTTGGGTCTGGATAGCGTTATTTGTCATAACGACACTGGCAGTTTGATACCTATTGAATATCGACCTCGCCAATGAAACTTGAATAATCACGAAACCCCATACCGGCCGCTATTTTCGTTCCTATTGCGATACCGGCTGCTTTTCATTTGAGGTTCTATATGTCTCATCAAATACATAGAAAATTCGCTTTAATCGCTTTTCTGCTAGCGTCCACCCTCACTCCTTGCGTCCAAGCAGCCAATCTATCGGATATTTTCAATGGCGCTATGCTAGGAACCACACAGCGTTATTTTGAGTCTGTTGCCGGCATCCCCAGAGAAAGCTTCGGGAATATTCATACCTTTGACGTTGAGGAATGCCAAGTACAAGCCACTATCAATGGTGAGCAGGTTACGGCTATGCGCTTGGAGCTAACCCCCAAGTGCCAAGCGGAACTGTCTTCTTTCATCCACGACTATGCACCCAGGGCACCAACATTTCCTTTTGGCCTCTTTGAGGAGCCTTTAACTTTTGGCGAATTTGACAAGGCTGCGGGCGCCATGAGGTATTTCGCCAACTGCCTAAGCCGTTGTGGAAACGCCTATGACCCTTCGGTCTATGCTTACTGGGAGGGGCCGCGAGCAGCGGATTTTATGGAAGTGATGCTTGAGACGGTTCTCGTTGGCGATGAAGCAATCGATGCGGCTAATGTTTGGCAGGAACATATGGCCCAAGCAATGGGTGAGGACTACATAATGAATACTCGTTTTAACTGCGACGGGCGTTTTGATTCTGTAGCGAACCAGGCATTCAAAGATGTTCCGGTGACTGCCGTGTCAATTGGACGTGGCCTAAGGACTCCTGGTTGCTGAAGCAGATGCGTACAGCAGAAATCCCAGCAGCTTTTGGAGAACGACTGAGCCGCGCCCCAACCGATGAGATACGTTCACTCATCACGCAGCGGAAAGTTAATGGAAACACTCTCGTCTAGGCCAAGGGATTTAGCGATTGAGTCAAGCCTCAAGAAACGGAACTAACCACTCACCTAGCCGCAGCAAAACATCAGCCACTCCTTCTTTTCACCACAACAGCATAAGGCCCGGCGACTTAATTGCGCTGGGCCTTATGCCTTTTAGGGATCTCAATTATGAACACCGCTATCCACTCACAACCACAAGCGCAATCCTCTCGTCCAGCCTTGCGCCTAGTCAAAACCAAAGCCATCTCACGCGATGAATGGCTGGAGGTTCGCAAACACGGGATTGGTAGCTCGGATGCCGCTGCCGCTGTAGGCTTAAACCCATATAAAAGCCAACTGGAACTATGGATGGAAAAAACCGGCAGGGATGCCGACCTACCCAAGCCCGATCCACACGATACGACCGCCCCCGTCTATTGGGGCACGCTACTCGAACCCATCGTGGCGGCGTCCTACACGCAGCAGACGGGCCGTCGGGTACGCAAGGTCAACGCCGTTCTGCAACACCCGGACAAGCCCTGGATGCTCGCCAACCTTGACCGCGAGGTCATCGGCGCAGGCGACGTGCAGATCCTGGAGTGCAAAACCGCTGGCGAATTTGGGGCCCGTCTGTGGCGAGACGGCGTACCGGAGTACGTTCAACTACAAGTGCAGCACCAACTGGCTGTTACCGGCAAACACGCTGCGGATGTGGCCGTGCTGCTGTGTGGCCAGCAGTTACAAGTGCATCGGATTGAACGTGATGAGAAATTGATTACCAAGCTCATGGCGCTACAAAAGCGATTCTGGCATTACGTGACCAGTGACACCCCTCCGCCTGTGGACGGTTCCGATTCAGCCGCAACGGCTTTGCAGTACCTCTATCCTCGGGATAATGGCGAGCGGTTGGACTTTAGCCAAGACAGCCAGATGTCTGCATTATTTACCGACTTGCAAGACGTTCGGTTTCAGGCCGATAAATATACGAAGCTGGAAGAGCAGTTCAAGCAGAAAATTCAGCAGGCCATGGGTGATGCCAGCCAAGCCACGTTTGAAACCGGGTCGGTCAGCTGGAAGCGCAGCAAAGACAGCACATCGTTGGATGCCAAGCGTTTGCTATCGGATCACCCTGAGTTATTGGCACAGTACAGCCTCACCCGCTCGGGCAGTCGCCGTTTTCTGCTTCAGGCGTAACCCTTTTGATAGCAAAAGTTAAACCGCAAAAAGCCAATTCCATAGATCCACTTATGCCGTCCTTTGAGGCGGCATTTTTTATTGTGAAGGAAACATCATGCGTTACCACAAAATGAAAGCCAGCCCTGAGCCAGGCACCTACATCATGGAATCCCCCCTCGTGACAGAGGAAGATATTTTGACTATGGCGAAGCAGCTTTCCAGCAAACGGTTAAGTAAAGGGCGTGCATTGTCACTTCCCCAAGATGTCAAAGACCACATACGCACACTTTTACACGATTATGAACATGAAGTCTTTGCTGTATTACTCCTGGATTCACAGCACAGAATTATCGTTTTTCATGAGCTGTTTCACGGCACTCTTAGTTCTGCCTCCGTCTATCCGCGTGAAGTGGTCAAGCTCGCCTTAAAGCACAATGCTGCCGCCGTCATCATGACCCATAACCACCCATCGGGCGATCCGACACCAAGCCAAGCGGATATCACACTGACCAAGGGTTTGGCGAAAGCCTTAGCGCTGGTTGATGTGCGAGTTCTGGACCATATCGTCGTCGCAACCCAAGGCTGCGTTTCATTGGCTGAACGCGGAGACATGTAAGTACATCCGCTTTTGTTTCAGTCTAACAGTAGTTTGAAGTCCGTGGCTTGTTCTGCGGACTTTCTTTTTTGGAGTTCATTATGATTAAAGGTTTATCCATCACCCCACCTGTGCTGGGGCGTATTTCCATTGGACGCGTCGTTGAGCGCAATGGTAAGCGGTTACCAGAAAAAGACGACCAGTTCACCATCACCAGCCAAATCCAAACCAAGGACGGCTGGATCATGCATCCGCTGGACGAAACCCTGCGCAAAAACAGCCCCAACGGAAAACTGCGGTCCATCCCCGTCACCTTGCTATTTAACGACCCGGATTTAAACCTTCGGGCCGAGTATTCGCTGTTTGACCGCAGTACCGGACGCCCGATGTGTGTGGGCAACGGCGAGACGTGCCGCCGGGTAACGACCTCCGGCATCCAAACTCTGCCGTGCCCCGGCACTGATAGCTGTGAAATGGCTAAAGGGGGTGCGTGCAAGCCGTACGGACGCTTGAACGTTAAGTTGGGCGACGACGATGAGCTTGGCACCTTCATCTTCCGCACCACGGGCTACAACAGTATCCGCACCCTGGCCGCCCGCCTGCATTACTTCAAGGCTGTATCCGGCGACATGCTTGCCTGCATGCCTCTGGAGTTACGTTTACGTGGCAAAAGCACCACTCAGTCACGCGGCACACCGATCTACTACGCCGATCTGACCATCCGAGACGGGATGACGCTAGACGAAGCTTTAAGCCAGGCGCAACAGACCTATGCCCGACGTGAGGCCCTTTCCTACAACCAGAACGCGCTGGACGCAGTAGCCCGTGCGGGCTTTGGCAACGGAACTTTCGAGGATGATCCCGATGAAACACTGGATGTAATCGAAGAGTTCTTTCCCAGTCAACCAGCAAAAACATCCAGCGAACCTGAGAAACCCTCTTTAAATGAAAAGCTAAACAAGATAGCTGCAATCGCCGAAGCAACATCTGCCTGACATGACAAATTTAGCTTCAAATCAAGCAGCCTAACCATACGAAGGAGAATGACGGTGATTAAGAATCTACTTGCCGCCATAGGTCTTGGCGTCCTCGCACATTGCGGTTATCGACATTACATGAACTATCAGCAACTCAAGGCTGAGAATGATTGTCTGCGTCAACGCTGGAAAGAAAGCATGGGCGAACACCCACAGCCATAGGGGTTGAAGCCCTGCGACAGCCTGAGCCTCTTGCTCACGCTGCCCGAGATTCCTGGATGCGCTCCTGTATCCAGGCTTCCAACTCACTTTTTAACCATCGAGAACTGCGTCCGAACTTTACCGGTTTAGGGAACTTCCCGTCTTGAATCAGCTTGTAGAACCATTTGTCGGTTAAACCCGTGTATTCGGTCATGAAAGCCATATCGACAAATTGATCGTCGATCAACGGTAAGGAATTGCCGCTTGGCGAAACTGTGAAATGAGCATTGATTGGAACGGTTTGAGCCATGTTGATTTCCTGTCTTGTTAAAAGGCAGGAAGTCGATGCCGCTCGGAAGGAGCCGACATCACTTCCACAACATGAATCAACCTCATCAAAATTTACAAACTGCTGCCTATTGACCGCTCACCATCCCCATAGCGCTTGGTCACGTTCTTTGCCAGATAATTGGCATGCTCAACCACTTGTTGAACTTGGAGACTGATATCGGCGCTATTTCTATCAAGGTAAAAAACTTGACCAAAATGAACCAACGAGAAGAAATCTGGGTGGTTTAATCGTGTTGCGCTACTCCAAGCCTGTTTAACCATGGCACACAGATTGCCGCTGATCGCCAGATAATCGCCCAGCGAGTGGTATATGTCTTTATTAACGAATAACAGGACGTGATAATGCTTGCGCCCATTCACATCCCCATACTCACGTACCCAAACGTAATTGAGCACACAGGATAGCCTCCTGCACCAAGCCTTCGTTTTTCGTTTTAGATCAGCTTCGATTTTCGCTTTCAGCGATGCGAAAAACCGGGTGATCACACGTGAGTCTGTTTCCACTTGCATATCCAGCATAGGGAAACGCAAGTCACATCGGATCACCATAAGTCTTGAATGTGCCTCTAAGGCCTTAAGAATCGTATTGAAGATGATTGCCTGATATTCAGGGTTATAACTATTTTGGTACATGTTCGTTACCTATGCCGTTGTTGTTCACATAGGTAAGACGAACTGAGTATTTTTTTACGTCTGTATAAATTGTAGAAGTGCTGGTATTGGGGATTAACCTGCCTTTATTACTAAACCAACAATACGCGCTGAAGAAACTGGGTTGCGAAGGCATAGCACAGCGGACCAATGACTGACAGTACGGGATTTCGAACAGTGAAAATTGCTCTCACGTTATCTGGTAGCAATCGACCATTCCTTTTTAGTCAACCCCAGAGGAGTCCGACTCTTCAAATCAAACTCGAACCTTCGTTGGGTGAGGGCGAGGTGTAAAGGTCATGCCAACTCCGAGATTAGTTGCTCAACACGACCATCCCCACACCGTCCAAAGCATCGTCCCTAGCGTGGTAAGTTTGCGAACGACACGCAACAGGCTCGACCGTTCCCCAGGTTTCGCACTACTATTTCACTGGCAAGCAGCCTCAATTACCGTAAAATTACCCCCTCTTTCGCTACATGATCCAAACGTATAAATAACGTTAAAAGAACCTGGATGCGCCACAACACTGATTATCTATGATACAAAGTTACCTACATATAACTCATACGGCCACGTAGTGGCTTAAAGATAAATCGAAACTTACGCAATCTATGGCAAACTTCGGACATGTCAGTTAATATCGGTTCAGTTCATCAACCTAGCCTCCCCGAAGATATAATACGTAACGTTAACGATCTTCGAACGCTTAAATTTTTCGCCCACTTACTCAATAGCAGGGCCAGCCATCCAGTCATAAGCGTCATAGCTACGAACGAAAAAAGCACGCTGAAGCCTGCGCTTATCAACCATCTTGTCATGACACATCACGACGTTCCAGCGCGATGGGAAGTAGTCAATTGGCTTGTATCAGAGGGAAATAGGAATATCATCCCCAACGGGCAGTTTGAATGGTTGAACGAGAACCAAGACGCGTGCTCCGCAATTTGGGGGTATTTGTCTACCACCACAAATTACTTTCTCTTCGGACAACAAACCCAGCAGCCTTTGATCGACAGGCAACCTCAAGCGACTCTCTATCATCAGCTTCTTCTTAATCCAAAGCCGTCCTCGCACGCTGAGCGCTTTACCTGCATCAAGCTGTACTTTGATACCTGGATCATCGGACCAAATTCGACTTACAGCAAATCGCTCTTCATGGACAACATCAAAAATCGTTGGGTGTCCATGCTGAGCGAAGTAAAAACATTAAATTGGCTTATTAAACCCGAACGGGAGCAATGCGAATGGGTGTGGAACTATCTGCATGATTACCACCGTAAAGAACAATCGGAAGCCCGACCTGGTATCTTTGTACTGCTGTCGTTCCACCCTATAAACGATCCCGAAAAATTCCTAGCGATCTACGGCGTGCTACGGACCTGGGTTGCCCACAAGGCTGAAAAAACGCTCCTCCTAAAGAACATGAGCAGAGCATGGCGCGAACGCCAAAGACGTCAAGATCAAAAGGAAAAGAAAGCCATCAATAGCTACGTTGACGTTAAAGTAAAGGAACGGTTGGCTCTCTTGGCCCGTTACAATCGCTGCCAGATCAACGAAGTGTTGTCAGATTTGATCAACAAGGAGTACCGACGACTAGAGCCCGAGATTCGCGAGCAATTTGACTAGCGGTTGATGGCACGCAGGCCTGTTGGTATATTTGTTGGTATAAAAATACAATATTTTTATTTTTGTTTTTTAATTCAACTAATTAAATTTTTTATCGAGTCCTCTCCTGGCACCAGTGTCATATATAGAAAACCCAGCTAAGCAGCTTGTTTAGCTGGGTTTTTTGTTTTCCGATTGCTACGCGGCTCTACCCCGGCCTAAAGTGGTGTCGCTCATACAGCCACCTCATAAAAATTTCTGGACGAACCGGCTTTCTGGTATCAGAATAATCATTAAAAATGTAACAAAAAATTCAACTAGGGGGTTGCTTGCATGTCTAGCCTTACCGACAGCCAGCTCGCCATGGCTGAGGCCCTGCCAAGCATGATCTGGACGGCTACGCCCGAAGGGGTGGTGGATTACGTTAACCATGTGTTTGAAGATTACACAGGCGAAACGGCCGACCAGCCGGGGCAAATTGATTGGCTGTCTGTTGTTCACCCAGACGACAAAGCCCCCACACTTGCTATTTGGGCGAAATGCATTGAAACCAGTACGCCTTATCAAACTGAATTTCGCATTATCCATAAAGCCAGTAACGTCTACCGTTGGCATTATGTGGCTGCCAGCCCGCACTTCAACGAAAGCGGCGAAGTTGTGCGCTGGTACGGTATCACTACCGACATTCACGATTCAAAACTCGCTCATAAAGCCGTAGAACAGGCGCATCAAGAATTACGACGCCTGCTGGCTTTACAGGAGCTTGAAACCCGTCTGCTTGAACGAATTAGCGCAGAACATGGATTGCACGATATTCTCGACGAAATTACGCACACCGTCGACAAAATCATTCCTGACGTCTGCTCATCGATTTTACTCGTGGAAAACGGGCACCTGCGGCATGGATCCGCCCCCAGCCTACCCAAAAAGTACAACGAAATGATCGATGGTTTTCCGGTTGGCGAAGGGGTGGGGTCATGCGGCACCGCAGCGGCAAGAGGCCGACCGGTTATTGTCTCGGATATCCTTGCCGATGCATTGTGGAACCAATACCCCGACATCACCCGCGCACTAGGTATGCGTGCGTGCTGGTCAACACCCGTATTGAGTACCGACAACAAGGTCCTGGCCACGTTCGGTATGTATTACGCTCGGCCCATGACCCCTTCGCCTGAGGATCTGGCTTTAATAGAACGCATTTGCCAGTTTGTCAGAATCGTCATTGAACGCACGCGCTACCGTGAACAGGCTCATGCGCACGAGGCCCGGTTTCGTGCCATTGCTCAAGCCAGCGGCGACATTATCTGGGAGTACAACCTAAATACCTCCAGCATGTGGTACAGCGAGGGAATGCAGCGTGTATTCGGCCATGACCCAGCCCACGATGCCGAGCTGGGCAAGACGCTTCTTGCCACGAAATACATACATGAGGATGACCGTGATGCTGCGCTTGCCGCCCTGGAATCAACCACGCAAAAAGGCGAACCCTGTGAAATTGAATATCGATGGCTGCGTGCGAACGGCCAATACGCCCATGTGGTAAATCGCACAGTCGTTATCCTCGACAAAAATGGCAACCCAGCGCGTGTGGTTGGCTCAATTACCGACATCACCGAGAAAAAACTGCTTGAAGAACAACTTCGTCACTCTCAACGTCTTGAGGCGGTAGGCCAACTAACCAGTGGTATCGCACACGATTTCAACAACCTGCTTACGATTGTTCTGGCTAACGCGGGTCAACTTGCTGAGGAACTGCCTTCGGGAAGCCAACAGCAATCTCTTGCAACCATGATGAAAACGGCGGCAACCAAAGGTGCAGGGTTAATTCGCAACTTAATGGCATTTTCACGCCAACAAGAACTTCATGCCCGGCCTGTGCATGTCAATAGTCTGATTATCGACATGCGAGATCTGATCAAACATACGCTAGGCACGCATTTCTCATTGCATGTACACCTGCAAGCCAATCCATGTATTGCCTTTATCGACCCCAGCCAGCTTGAAAGCGCGCTGCTCAATTTAACGGCGAATGCGCGCGATGCCATGAACGATGCGGGCGCCCTGACCATTCGCACGGCAAACGTCAGGTTTGATTCGCTGACCTCAACCAATTCGAACAACAAAGATACATTCGTCATGCTTGAGGTCAGCGACACCGGCAGCGGTATTGATACACAAATCAAAGAAAGAATCTTCGACCCTTTCTTTACCACCAAGGAAGTGGGCAAAGGCAGTGGGCTGGGCCTTAGCATGGTCTACGGATTTGTAAAACAATCCCACGGGTTTGTTGATATCGACTCCCGTTTAGGCCACGGTACCACCCTGCGATTGTATTTCCCGCTGTACGAAAACACCGATAGCCTTCCTTCACACGAGCCCCAACCCACCCCGGAGAACACGCCCACGGGGATCGCCGAAACGATAACGGTACTGCTTGTGGAAGATGAGCCCATGGTGCAGCAAATGCTCGTGCAACAGCTAACTCGAATGGGCTACACCGTTATAACCGCAAACGGCGGCGAAGAAGGCCTGCATAAACTAAAAGAACACCCGGAAATTGGTCTGCTCGTCACCGATATGATGATGCCCGGCGGCCTAGACGGCTACGAGTTGGCCAAACTCGCCCAACAACATAACCCCACAATTCGGGTTGTGCTCTCGTCTGGTTATTCGGACAAACTGGCCGATGCACATAAGCGCACTTCTGAAGGTTACTGGGTTTTGCCTAAGCCCTACTTAAGAGCAGAGTTATCTGCCGTGTTGAAAAACGCGTTATCTCAGCCGGCATAAATATAAACGGCCCAAGCCAAAATTTATCCGAGTTCGAAGCTGGTTACCCCGTAAATGTTGTGCATGGCCAAATTCGGAGCCTGCCCTGTATACATGCGTGCCGTCTCAAAAACAGGCTGCATATTATTGCGCTCAACCAACGCCGGCGCGTGGGGATTCGTTTGCGGAATATCCAGCTGCACTTGCGCCCCCGACTCAACCTGGCTAACCAAGGCCTCATAAAGCATTTGCGCTATTTGCGGGTTATCGGCAAACAAGGGGCCAATTTTGTATCCCATTTTGCATGGGCGAATAACGCCATAGCCTTGCATAACGCCGTCTTTAATGCAGGCTTTGGCAACCGTTCCGGGTCGCGTTATCCAACTCGAAAGAAATGGTGTTCTGGGTGCAGGAAATAAAGCGCGATCAAACGCAAAAAGCACTGCTTCAGGCACTTTGGCCAAATCGACAACAGAAGTGTTGAACGAATCCTTACGGCTCGTCGTTCCTTGATACCTAACGTTGTTATATGCAAACTCAAAGCCGCTTTTACGGTAATTGTCTTGCTGCGCGACCACACCATCCAAACCAATAAGACGCCCTTCCAGGCGTTGCATGGCGGCATTCCACAGTTTCAACCCATACCCCTGCTGCCGATAACCTGGCGCCACGATATAAAAACCGATAAATCCGAAATGTTCGCCGTAACGCACCGCAGAAATGCACGCAATGGGTTCATCGTTAAGCAACCCCACCAGAAACCCTTCGGATTCTGCTGCGTAAAAAGCGTCGGCATCATACAAACCCGGATTCCAGCCTTCAGCAGCAGCCCAGGATACACAAAGGTCGATTTCCGGCCTCGTCATGCAACGAATATGATAGTTAGCGTCGCTCATAACACTCCCATTTGATCTTGACCACTTTCAGTTTATTTGTTCTTGCCCATTATTTTTCCTTATGTCTATAATAGACACGTGCGACTCGAAGGCCAACCCGCTTCGGTTCGCACATCACCTCCAGGAGGACGACCTCCCCCACACTTCGGGAACACACATCGGGACGGCCCGACTCTTTGCAAAGGAGTCATCATGGCCTGGATATCCCTTTTCATTGCCGGCATTCTTGAAGTGATTTGGGCATTTTCAATGAAGCTGTCCCACGGCTTTACCAAACCCATCCCCACAGTCATCACCCTTATCACCATGATTGCGAGCTTCGCCTTGTTGGCGTTTTCAATGCGTTCATTACCGCTTGGCACCGCATATACCATTTGGACGGGTATCGGAGCGATAGGTGCGTTTTTGGTGGGAATTTTGGTGCTGGGCGAGCAACTCAGTGCCATGCGCGTTGCAGCTGCAGTATTGATTGTGTCGGGGCTGGTGTTGATGAAGCTTTCCGCAAACTAGAAATGCACATTCGTAGCCTTCCAACCGGGACGCTTCTTACATTACTAACCCTCGCAACGTTCATGCTAAATTGACAAGGCCGGCTCATCACCGGCCTTGTTTTTTCAACAAAACAAACCATGAAGGAAAGCCGTGTCAGTTCAGCATAGCGAAAAAAGCAGCCAGGAGATCATTTCAGGGCTTACTGCAGACCCGCCACATATTTCTCCAAAATATCTTTACGATGAACTGGGTTCGCGCTTGTTTACCGCGATCACCGAGCTTCCGGAGTACTATCCGACCCGCACGGAAGCGCAAATACTAAAACGACACAGCCTTGAGATTAAGCATGCTGTTGGTGCAACCTCAACGTTGATCGATTTGGGTGCGGGCGATGGAGAAAAAGCCACGGCACTGTTCGAGCCCTTTCAAATCAAGCGCTATGTTGCGGTGGATATTTCAGCCGCTTTTCTGCAAACTTCGCTGGCGCGCCTACAAAGCCGCTACCCGCATATAGAAATGGTTGCGGTGGAACAAGACTTCTCGCATTCGCTACATTTACCCGCTGAAACCGGTAACGACCCGCGTTTATTCTTCTACCCCGGCTCGAGCATTGGTAATTTCAATCCAGCCGATGCACTGGCTTTTTTGCAACGCGTTCGCGCAGCTTGCCCGAACGGCCGGCTGTTGATCGGTGTGGATCTGGTCAAGCCCGCCGACATACTTGAACGCGCCTACGACGACGCCCTTCAAGTGACCGCCGCCTTCAATCGGAATATTTTGCGCCACATCAATCAATTGGCACAAACCAATTTCAATCTTCATGAATGGCGGCACGTTGCCCTGTTCAATGCCGATGAATCACGCATCGAGATGCATCTGGAGGCAACCCGAGGCACAACCGTTACCTGGCCCAATGGGCAACGTCAATTCGTTGCCGGTGAACGAATTCACACCGAAAACTCTTATAAATGGCAAACAGATGCCTTCGCCGCTCTACTGAAACAGGCGGGATTCAAGGACTGCCGACACTGGTCGGACGATAAAAACTGGTTTGCCGTGTTCGTCGCACAAGCTTAGCGCGCGCTTTGACTCGCGGCGTTGTTTTTTAAAAACTCACAACGCGCAAGAACGGAACCCTGCATGGATATCGCACCGTTCGGGCGGAAAGAAATTCCGGTAACGCGGATGCGCCATCCGGGCATCAGTTGCCCAACTGGCTCCTTTCAATACGTAGCGATGCTCTTCAAATCCAAAGCGGGAATAGTCACGATAAGGGTGCGCAACAAAGCCCTCGAATGGCACAAAGCGGCTGGAGGTCCACTCCCATACCTGGCCCCATTGGAAATCGGATGCGTGGTAAGCCGCATACTCCCACTCCGCCTCGGTCGGTAAGCGTCGACCCGCCCAACGACACCAGGCATCGGCCTGATCTTTAGAGATATGAACAGCGGGCGCATCAAGATTCAACTCAACCCACTGCCCGAAATAGCGGGTCTGCCAAACACCACCCTGGTTGCGAATATAACGCGGTGTTTCTACCGCTCCTGCCTCAACAGCCGGCAGAAACCGACCCCAGCTTACAGGCTGGCTGTCGATACTGAAGGCCGACAACCGAACAGGGTGGGCAGGCAGCTCATTATCAAAGGCAAAATAACGACCATTGTCTTTAATCGGCGTAATCTCATCTTCTATAAGCGCTACATCATCATCTAAGGCGGGATCAGACCAACCCAGTAGCCACGTGGTTGCCGACATTGGAAGATCTTTCAACTCGTCCGTTATCAATTCGCACGTTACCGGCGAATCTTTAATAAGGGACGCCGGCAATGGAATATTCAGCGCCTGCGCCATATATATACACGCTTCGGCATGCATGTCTTCATGAAACAAGGCCAAACGATAAAAATACAGGTCGTCGTTGCGCTGGGCGTCGTGTTTAAGCAGATGCAGGGTCTCTTCAAAGGTAGACTGCATGTAGGCGCGTGTCGACTCAAGATCGGGCAGCGGCAAATCCCAACGGGTTTTATGCGGCACATTGCTGGAGTCGTAAAATTTATCCTCGTCACGCATATGCCCCGCCGGGCGGATGTGATCGGGATCGCAGTGAATGCCGGCTTGCCGCTGCAAGTTGCGCGCTGTCCAGAATGCCTGAAACCAGGCAACATGGCCAAACTCCCACCGGGGCGGGTTCAATTCGGTACTATAGGGAACCGGCAATTCAGGCCCTAGCGCGTCAACGTAGGCTTGCAGCAAAGTTAATGTCTTCTCGCGCGCAGCCTGTAATGCTGTCGAAAGCTCTTCCGCATTATTGCAACGCGCCGTTTGCGCAACTGAGAAATCCACTGCCATGGCACTCAACTCCAACCAAAAACCGAAGGTTACCATTGTCACCCCTTCTTTGGCCGCCGCCAATAACGGGAACTGGCAAACCGTGCGCCGCTGGGCCAGCGCCATTGCCCCTATTGCACAAGTGAGCATTGTGCAGCAATGGCCTGGTGACGACAGCTCAGCCGAAAAAAGCGATGTTCTAATCGCGCTGCATGCGCGGCGCTCAGCGCCTTCCATATCCAATTGGTATGCTTGTCGCGGATCGCGCGGTCTGGCCGTTATTCTGGCGGGAACCGATTTATATCGCGATATTCAATTCGACCTAGACGCTCAACGGTCAATGAAACAAGCGCACAGCCTGGTGTTATTGCAAGAAAAAGCGCCCGAGGCATTAGCGCCGGCCGAACAGAAAAAAGCGCGTATCATTTTCCAATCCACATCGCGACGCAAACCATTAAGCAAAACATTACGACACTTAAATGTTCTGATGGTCGGACATCTGCGTCCGGAAAAAGCGCCGCAAACCCTATTTCAGGTGGCGCATCTTTTGAAAGATCACCGCGATATTTATATCGATCACATCGGCAGGGTATTGGAACCGGCGCTGGGCAAAGCGGCGCAGCAAACCATGATTGAAGCGCCAAATTACCGTTGGTTAGCCGAGTTACCCCATGCCATTGTGCGACGCCGTATTCAACGCGCGCATTTACTCGTACACACGAGTGCAATGGAAGGCGGTGCACATGTTGTTATGGAGGCCGTTAACAGCGGAACACCCGTTTTAGCCTCGGATGTTGACGGCAATATCGGCATGCTGGGGAAGAACTATCAAGGCTACTTCCCATTCAACAACGCCAATGTACTGGCTGAACGCATTAAAGAATGCCGCGCAACGCAAAGCGATGAAAATGGCTTGTTGAATGTATTAAGCGAGCAATGTCGTGACCGGGCCAAACTGTTCGACCCGAAAGTTGAACAACACGCGATCCAAACACTGGTTAAAGATTTACTCGGAGTGTCCTGAATGCAGCAAGCGTCCTCCCCCGTGGTACGCGATATTGTTTTGGTGGGCGGTGGCCACAGCCACGTGATGGTGCTGCATATGTTCGCCATGAAGCCCATGCCCGGCGTGCGCCTGACGGTCATTTGCACCGATACCGACACCCCTTATTCCGGCATGTTGCCTGGCTATGTAGCAGGCCATTACAGCTACGACGACGTGCACATCGACATACGAAAGCTGGCCGAGTTTGCCGGCGCGCGCTATTTCAAAGATGAAGTCACCGGCGTTGATCGCAATATGCAACGCGTATTGTGTCGCAACCGGCCACCGGTGCCGTACGATGTATTGTCGATTAATGTGGGTGCAACACCCGCCGTTCATGCCGTACCTGGGGCGCTTGAATACAGCATTCCCGTTAAACCCATACGGCATTTCAATGAACGCTGGCTGGCTTTGCTGGGCCGAATGCGGGAACGAACGCAACCCACAACCATTGCGGTGGTGGGTGCGGGCGCCGGTGGTGTCGAGCTCACCTTAGCCATACAGCACCGCTTGCAGCATGAAATGGCGAAATGGGGGCGCTCAGCCGATACCGTGCAGTTCCATTTATTTTCAGCCGACCCCGTTATTTTGCCTACCCACAACGCGCGCGTACGCGCCGCGTTTATGCGCACACTGCAAGCGCGCGGCGTCAAAGTTCATACCTGCGCCAAAGTCACCCGCCTGGAAAAAGACTGTTTACTTATAGAAAACGGCGACACATTCGCCACGCATGAAACGTTCTGGGTAACACAAGCCACGGGCCCCGCATGGTTAAAAGAGACCGGGCTGGCGCTTGATGAGAATAACTTCATAAAGGTGCGTGAAACGCTGCAAACAGAAACCGACCCACTGATTTTTGCAGCCGGCGATTGCGTGGCCTTTACCACCCGCCCGTTGGAAAAGGCCGGTGTCTTCGCGGTGAGAATGGGTAAGCCGCTAAACCACAATTTACGCCGCACCCTCGAGCAAAAGCCTTTGATACCCTACCGGCCACAACAAAAATGGCTGGCACTCATCAGTACGGGTGACCAACATGCCATTGCCTCCCGAGGCGCGCTCTATGCCAAAGGCAATTGGGTCTGGCGCTGGAAAGATCAAATCGACCGCCGCTTTATGCGCAAGTTCAACGAACTTGAGCGCACTATGTCGCTCCAGACAGAGGCTGCACAAACCCCTATTCCGTTAAAACAGGAAGAACAAAGCCAGGCCATTTCAGCCATTGCCATGCGTTGTGGCGGCTGCGGTGCCAAAGTGGGCGCCGGCGTTTTATCCAGCGCACTGGCCAATATTGAACCCCTTAACCGGCCTGAGGTCCTTATAGGCCTGCATGCGCCCGACGACGCAGCGGTGGTAAAGGTGCCCCCCGGCAAAGCCATGGTGCACACCGTGGATTTTTTTCGTGCCTTCATCAACGACCCTTATTTGTTCGGCCGTATTGCGGCCAACCATGCCCTGGGTGATGTTTTTGCCATGGGGGGAGAGGCGCTGTCGGCTACCGCCGTGGCCACCGTTCCCCCGGGCCTTGAGTCCAAAGTGGAAGACACGGTTTTCCAAATGATGAAAGGCGCGGTGGAGGTACTGAATGAAGCCGGCTGTGCACTGGTAGGCGGCCACACCGGCGAAGGGCAAGAATTGGCCTTGGGGTTCGCGGTTAACGGTGTTGTGAACGAATCGCTTGAAGGGGTTTTAACCAAAGGTGCCATGCGCCCGGGTGATGTACTGATTCTAACCAAGCCCATTGGCACCGGCACCTTGTTTGCCGCCCATGCCCAGTTAAAAGCAAAAGGCCGCTGGATCGACAACGCCCTAACCTATATGCAGATGTCGAACCGCCTGGCCATGCCCTGCTTAATCGAACACGGTGCCACTGCGTGCACAGACTTAACCGGCTTTGGCTTGTTGGGCCACCTGGTGGAAATGACACGCCCCTCGGGGGTGGATGCAGAACTTTATCTGGACGCCCTGCCGGTTCTAGAAGGCGCCGCAGAAACGGCCGCCCTGGGTATTCTAAGTTCGCTGCAACCAGCCAACGTGCGCCTGCGCCGGGCGCTGCAGAATCAGGAGGCGGCCGTGTCGCACCCGAACTACCCACTTATTTTCGACCCGCAAACGGCGGGGGGGTTACTGGCCAGTGTGCCGGCCGAACACGCCGATGCCGCCATAGCGGCGCTTCAAGCATTGGGATATCCTGCCGTAAAAATAGGGCGCATCCTTGCGCAAGGAGATGCACTGGCGCCGATTAAACTAATTTTTTAGTGATTTTGATGAGGCAGCGGGTAGCGTCAATTCAACACCTAAGCCACCATGCCCAGATGTGTAGGCACTAACCTGCCCCCCATAACTTTGCACTAAATCGTGCACAATTGATAAGCCTAGTCCCGACCCAGGCGTTTGTTCATCTAATCGAGTGCCTCGCTGGAATACACGCTTTTGATCTGATTGGGCGAGGCCTGAACCATCGTCCTCCACGTTAACAACCACCCATCGTTTATCTGCAAGCGACGTCTCGACGATACGAACCCACACCTGCTGCGTCGCCCATTTACAAGCGTTATCCAATACATTTCCCAGCACTTCCTGCAAATCATGTGCACTGCCTTGAAATGCAACCTTCGATGAGTCACACGTTAAATTAAACTGAACATCCTTGTCTCGATACAACTGCTTAAGGGTGCGAACCAACCCTTTCACAACCGGCGCAACCGGCGCACACATACCCGGCGTGCGCGCTATTGAGGCGGCCCGGGCACGCGCCAAATGATAATCAACGTGGCGCTGAGCCTGCGAGACCTGCTCGCCAACCAACAACGCCAGTTCGCCATTATTTTGTTGCGCCGCATTCGCCAATACCGACAAAGGCGTTTTAAGCGCATGGGCCAAATTTCCGGCTTGGGTTCGCGCTTGCTGAACAATCTCATCGTTATTACGCAATACCTGATTAAACTCATCCACAAGCGGTTGAATTTCAGATGGATAACCGCCGATAATTTGACGCTCTGAACCGGCACGTACTTTAGCCAATTCGCGCCGCATACTTATCAAAGGTTTTAACCCCAACCACAATTGCATAAACGTTGCAGCAACCATACCTAAAACCAGTACTGCCAGCGCCCCCACCAGAAGCCGCGTAAATTGCTTTAACGGCACAGCAAGTACTTGTTCATCCGCAGCAACGGTTAACTGATACCGCGCCAGGCCTTCTGACGGCGTTACTACGCGGGACAACCCGTACATTTGAGTGCCTTCTCCGGCATCAAAAAGCGTAAGGTTCGGGTTACTGCCCTGCGTCTCGAAATCAGACAGCCAAAGAGTCTGATCCCACAACGAACGCGAATGTGCTACAACCGGACGGTTAGCCGTGTTGTCGGACAACTGATTCACCTGCCAGTACAAGCCCGAAAGTGGCTGCTTAAATCTGGGGTCACTGGGCTCCATAGCAAACGTAACGCTTTCATTTTCACCCACTGACAAACCCGCAACCAGTTGATTCATGTAAACGCGCAACTCTGAAGCTAACTGGCGCTCAAGATGCTGGCGAAACAAGCCATTTAACCCCCAACCGGCCACACCTACCGTGACAATAATCCAAACAAGCGTTCCCACGAATAACCGCCCGCGCAGCGAGTAACTGACAGCACGCAAGCTGCGCTTCATTTAGAGGCCTCATTCATGCGATACCCTAACCCACGGACTGTTTCAATGGTGTTCGGCGGCAATTTTTTTCTCAAGCGCCCTATAAAAACGTCAATCGTATTTGAGTCACGGTCAAAATCTTGAGCATAAATCTGCTCAATGAGACTTGACCGCGAAACAATGTCGCCCGCATGTTGCATCAAGCTTGCCAAGACCCGATACTCGTGAGCCGTGAGAGTCAATGGAGCACCGTTTATAAATACCCGCCCAGAACGCGTGTCAAGCAAAATAGCACCGCACTGCCATTGCGCACTCGCATGTTTACCATTTCGGCGAATCAGGGCACGAATGCGGGCAAGCAGCTCTTCCATATGAAACGGCTTGGTCAAGTAGTCATCGGCACCCGCATCGATACCATTTACCTTCTCATTCCAACCATCACGCGCTGTTAATACCAAAACCGGCATATTTTTCCCGGTAGCGCGCCATTTTCTCAAAACCGTCAGCCCGTCCAGTACCGGCAACCCCAAATCCATAACAACGGCATCATAAAATTCGGTATCCCCTTTGAAATGGGCATCCTCACCATCGTTTGCCACATCTACTGCATAACCTGCCGCGCATAACGCCTGCTCCACCTGGCGGGCAAGCGCAGGATCATCTTCAACCAACAACAAGCGCATAGCTAATCCTTCCCGTACTGAATATTACGACCTTTCGCCTTAAGTACTTCACCATTCACTGCGTTGACCTCGAGTTTCACAATAGTGCCCTTCGATTGAAGCAACTTTATTTCATACAAATAAAGCCCGTCGTCTTCCTCAAACTCTATTTCAACCGGATCTCCCGGAAAATCGCGACTCACCTTGTCTAGCACCTCGCGCAAAGAAAGTACTTTCCCGTCGAGCAATGCTTTCCGGGCGCGATCATGATCATCGCGCTCACTATCCGCAAAGCTAAGCAACGGAAAGATCGATGTCGTTGTCGCAAACACCACGACAAGAAACGCTGTTTTAAAAGACCGCATTGTTCATGCCCTTGTAGTAACTATACGTACGGTTTTATTACATACAACATGAACAAAACATGAACGCCGGCTTCATGTTTTGTTCACAACACCATAACCACAATAGCAACTGTTTTCGGATTGGCCGAATTCTTTATCAGGAGAAAGTTATGTTCAAAGGTTTACGTAAACTCGCTATTGTTACCACCCTTGGCAGTGCCGGCATAGTTGCTCTAGGCCTTCCCGCCTATGCGCAAAATAATGTAAATGCGTCACAAACATCAAGCGTTTCAGAACAAGCGCAAAAAAAATGGCTTGATATGCGCGATATTTTGTCCCGCGTGGAGTCCGCCGGATACACCGATATTAGTGAAGTTGAAAAAGAAAGCAGTGGTTACGAGGTAAAAGCCCGGAATCAACGTGGAGAAAGGGTAAAGCTATACGTCGAGCCCATTAGCGGAAACATTATCAACGAAAAGCGGCGCGATGAAGATCACGACTAATTCGCCGCTGACGCTCTGAAAACCTCACTTTGCCAAATCAAAAAGCCCCCGCTAAGACGGGGGCTTAAAGCAAAACATGAAAACCAAACCAGCCATTTTTCTCTTAATCGCGACATTAACCCTTGCATGGTCATGGAATGCTCTCTACTTGTCTCAGTTATCAGGAGACGGTTTATGGGTCATTCGTCAACTTGGAATGTATCTAACAGGACAACTATCCATTGCCTTGATGTCTGTTTCCATGATTCTGGCAACGCGGCCTGTGTGGCTTGAATCACTGTTCAATGGCATGGACAAAATCTATGGTTTGCATAAATGGTTGGGCATTACCGGAGCGGGCTTTGCTATCGCGCACTGGCTCTTCAAGGAAGCAGGCGGACCTATTTCAGACCTGATCGGTAAAGCAGGCCGGCCCAAACTGGAGGTTCCACCTGCCATGCAGTGGTTGCACTCTATAGCAAAAGATATGGGTGAATGGGGCTTTTACATTCTACTTATCATGGTCGCGTTAAGCATATGGAAATTCATCCCCTACCACTTCTGGCGCCGAATCCATAAACTTATTCCAGCGCTATATTTAGCGCTTGTAGTCCATTCCATTGCTTTGATGCCCGCAAGTTACTGGGCCAGCGTGAACGGCATGGTTATGACAGTGTTACTACTTTCAGGCGTCATAGCCACCTTCATCACATTGGCCAAACGCATTGGCCATAAACGCACTCATGTGGGACGTGTTGTTATGATTCGCCCCCATGAAAATCAAACACTGGAGGTGGTTTGCGATCCCGGGCCCGACTGGCGTGGACACACCCCGGGACAATTCGTTTTCCTAACGTTTGATCAAGACGAAGGCGCACACCCTTTTACCATTGCGTCTGCACCAAAAGAGTCGAGCACTACGCAACTTACCTTCCATATTAAAGATCTCGGCGACTACACAGCAAAGCTGGCCCAAACACTAAAAATCGATCAACCTGTTGCTATTGAGGGTCCGTACGGAAAATTTCAGTGCAATCAAGGCAGAAAAAATGCCTTGCAGGTATGGCTGGCCGCAGGCATTGGTATCACCCCGTTCCTTGCATGGGTTGAGGCATTAGAAAACAAAACCCTTAACCGGCCAACCAGCTTGCATTACGTGGTAACGCGTCGGGACGGAAACCACTTTGTGTCGTTACTGGAACAAAAGTGCCGCGAGATTACTAATTTGGAACTCCACGTACACGAAACAAAGACAAAAGGCCGTTTTAACGCCGACACTTTCCTATCTGCGCTATCGCAAGGTAAAGCGATAGACCTCTGGTTTTGCGGCCCATCAAAACTGGCGAACCATATCCACAAGGCGCTGAAAACACAGGGTTTGTCAAACGTTGACATACATCAGGAATTATTCAATTTTCGATAATTTAGTACCTAATTGATGTTTTTTTGATATTCATTTGACGAATTTTTGCTGCCTCGGGCGCTATCTTTACCGCACATTTCAACATTTTATTGATTGGAGTACGCCGGTGTTTAAAGAATCGCGCGCCCAAATGACGAAAAATGCAGTCAACAAGAAGTCACTGTTGTCCGTTGTCGTACCCGTTTACAACGAAAGACAGGCTCTGCCCGTTTTATACCAGCGAGTCCAGGCCGTTTTGCAATCCGTGCCAATGGAAAACGAGTTGATTCTTGTCGACGACGGCAGCAAGGACGGCAGTGACGACTGGATTGCAGACCTTGCATTACGTGTGCCCAATGTCCGAGCCGTTCGCTTGAGCCGAAACTTTGGCAAGGAAGCGGCTCTAACGGCGGGCATTGACCATGCCAATGGGGACGCAGTCATTATTCTGGATGCAGACCTGCAAGATCCACCTGAACTCATTCCAGAGATGCTGCAAGCATGGCACGAGGGAGCCGATGTTGTCGCCATGAAACGACGTTCCAGAGCCGGGGAAAGCTTTACCAAAAAAACCAGTGCGTATTTTTTTTATCGGCTGCTGAATCGCATTAGTGACACAGATATTCCGGAGGACACCGGTGATTTCCGGTTAATGAGCCGAAAAGCGGTGAATGCACTGGCAGCCTTACCCGAGCGTAACCGTTACATGAAAGGGTTATTCGCATGGATTGGACTACCGACAACCGTGATTGAGTATGATCGTGCACCGCGTGCGGCAGGCCAAAGCCAATGGAACTACCTTAGTTTGTTCCGTTTGGCTTTTGAGGGGATTACCTCTTTTTCAATTGCCCCATTGCGCCTCGCCACCCTGGCCGGCGCCACAACCGCGTTACTGGGTATTCTGTTCGCAGGCTGGATTGTCATTAAAACCCTGGTGCTAGGCGAACCCACGCCCGGGTATCCCTCACTGATCGCATTAATTACTTTCCTGGGCGGCGTGCAACTGATTTCCATCGGCTTGCTTGGCGAGTACATGGGCAAAACCTATTTTGAGGCCAAACAACGCCCGGTTTATTTGGTACGCGACGTATTACAAACGAAGTCAGCCCGTCTGGCGCAATCCCGTGCACAAGGACATCAACGTGATGCGGCGTAACACGCGATTTTTTGCGCTATTAGGCATCGCACTGGTCATTCCGTTATTTGCGATGATGCTCATTCCGCTAGCCGATACGTCGGAACCCCGTTATGCGGAAATTGCAAGACTCATGTATGAATCGGGCGACTGGATTACCCCCTGGTTTGCGCCCGGCAATCCGTTTTGGGGCAAGCCGCCACTTTCGTTCTGGCTGCAAGCTATATCAATGCATATTTTCGGCCCCACTGAGTTTGCAGCACGGCTGCCCTCCTGGATTGCCACCCTTCTTACATTGGGTGTGCTTTATCGTTGCTGCTCTACCGTATTCAACATCGCAACCGCACGGCTGGCAGTTCTGATTTACGCAACATGTGCGCTTTCATTTGTCACGTCGGGTGCCGTACTAACCGACCCGTTCCTCGCGTTAGGCGCCACTCTTTGTATGACCGGATGGATCATGGCGACAAACTCGTCTGGGTTATTCTGGCGCTACAGCTTTTTCATTGGGCTGGTTATCGGCCTGCTGGCCAAAGGCCCGTTGATTCTTGTTCTGGCAGGCGGCGCAATTGTCCCATGGTTGCTCTTCTACCCGCAAACCCGCGGAACGATCCGTTCCCTACCATGGTTAAAAGGGATCGCCCTCACGTTCGTTTTGAGTGCGCCCTGGTATCTTGCCGCGGAATTCAAAACCCCGGGTTTCCTGAACTATTTCTTCCTGGGAGAACACTTTCTGCGTTTTGTCGACCCAGGCTGGAAAGGCGACCTATATGGCACTGCCCACAAAGCGCCCTTCGGGACCATCTGGTACTACTGGCTCCAGGCATCCTTCCCGTGGGGCTTGGCAGGGTTGTTTATTTTGATGAAAGGTTTGCTCAAAACTAAGCAGCGAACCGCCATGCGTCAACGCCTGTCGGATCCTCGCTTGGGCTACTTTTTGGCCTGGAGCCTTTTTACACCCTTATTTTTCACATTGTCGGGCAATATTCTTTGGACATACATTCTTCCTTCACTGGGCGGTTTCAGCATCTGTCTGGCCTACGCGTGCCCACAGTCCAGCGCAGAAGAACACCCTGCCGGTCAAAAAACAAACTACCCTTGGCGAGCATCCGGCCCAGCCTTCCTGGCCATGATTGCACCCACCGCCGTCGTGGTACTCATCGCAATGGTTTCTTACACCCCCAACCTGATTAAAACCGAAAAGCTTTTGGTGCAGCACACCCGCACGACCAACCCTTCCGGCATTCCGCTTTATTACCTTGACGAAGTGCCGTTTTCTGCGCGATTCTATTCTTTTGAGTCGGCAAAGCCCCTTAAAGAGCAGGAAGTCACAAGCAAAATGAGTTCAGGTCAAAGTTTTTGGCTGGCGGTTCCAAAGAATCGATTGGAATCAGCGCACGCCGACTTAAAAAATCCAGTTTTCGCCAGTAAACGCCACAATTTATATTTAATAAACAATCCAAAACAGCACGCACTAACTGCACGGGCAAAACAAACTAATCTGAACGAACCCATCACCCAATGAGCGAAACGCAACTCAAAATTCTAATTGTTGAAGATCACAAAGCGTTAGCGGAAAACTTATATGAGTTTTTTGGGCAAAACCCCCGTTATATCCTCGACTTCGCGCCCGATGGGTTAACCGCTTTGCACCTGATTGCCGGTCACCACTACGACATCATTATCCTTGATGTGATGTTGCCGGGCGTGTCGGGCTTTGAAATTTGCAAACGGATACGGCTTGACCTCAAACAAAGTACGCCCGTCATTCTGATGACGGCCAAAGACCTCTTAGAGGATAAGGAAACCGGCTTTGGTGTGGGTGCAGATGACTATTTGGTAAAACCTTTTAATTTGCGGGAGCTACAACTTCGTGTTGAGGCGCTGGCGCGGCGCCACGACAAAAACAATGCAATATTAACCAGTATTCCGGGCATTTCTTACAACGCAGCAACACACTCTGTTTTAGTCAACGGATATAAGCCGCTTGAATTAACAGGTACGTCAGCCCGGATTTTCGAACAACTCGTTAACGCTTATCCGGACTTAGTTTCTTACGACCAAATTGCCGAGGCAGTATGGGGCGACCGAGAAGTCGACCGACACACCATTCGAACACATGCTTATGCACTTCGAAAATTGCTTCAGCAACAATTTGGAAAGCCGCTGATAAAAACCCGGCATGGCCTTGGTTACCATTTGACTGCACCCGGTGAGCCAGATTAATGCGATCTATTTCCCATCGGATTTATCGAACCTCGGCGCTGATTAGCCTGGTTTCACTTATTGTTGTGTTTTTAGGCGTTACCTGGGTAAGCGAAGACCTCGAGTCGACCATGCTTCGAATGGAGTTAACCCAAGAGCGCGAGTTTTTTATGGGAGACGATTTTGATCCAGAACAAACCATTTTGCGCGAAACTTCCGGCTTAACTCTGGCTTATATCCCAAACACCAAAACACACAATACGCCTGAAAGCTTTTACCAGCCCTCTGCTGCACCCATTATATTTGAAGGGCTTGGGCCTGGTTTTTCCGGGGAAGTTTACCAAAACGATGAAACCTACCTAATATCAGTACAAGCACTGCAACATGGCGTGCTTTATCTGGCCAGAAATATTACACACTTTGAAAAGCGCGAATGGCTTTTTCGGCTTGCACTACTCATTGTTATCTTGCTGGTGGCGGCTGTTACCGCCCTACTTTCAATTATCGAAGCAAAGCGCATTGTTAAACCATTAAAGTCGCTATCTAACGAAATTGAAAAACTGCCCGTTGGTGCCAATATGCCTCGGTTGCCAAAAAACTGGCAAGATGCAGAGCTACATAGTATTGCCCGCTCGTTCAACCTGTTTGTCACGCAACTTGAAGCCTACGTTAAACGGGAAAAGTCATTGCTTAACATGGCCAGCCATGAATTCCGAACGCCTTTAGCTGTAATATCCGGTGCGATCGATATTCTTGAAACGCGTGGCACACTGAACTCACAAGATCAGGCAACGCTTGCTCGCATTCGGCGCGCCACTGCCGAAATGCAAACCAATGTGAACGCCCTGCTAACCCTTGCCCGCAAGGAAACAGTAGACACAGCAACTGCCCAAACGGTTTCTCTCCCATCGCTGATTCACCAAACAATTGACGACTTATCGGTTAATTTTGCAGTCGATTCACGCTTAAGTTTCAGTGCCCATAAACCTGTGAGCGTTCACGCGGACCCCGCATTGATGAAAATGCTTTTGCGTAACCTTCTTCAAAATGCACTTCAACACACCAGCGGCCGTGTCTATATTGAGTTAGACGAAAACACCCTGGAAATTCACGATGAAGGCTCCGGTCTTCCCGAAGAGGCAAGGGTTTTGCTAACCTCTGCCGGTCCCGCCCGCTCGCCTGCCGCAGTGACTTCGGGTTTAGGCCTTTATTTGGTTACGCTAATCGCAGAGCGCCTAAATTGGCCACTCGAACTAGCGCAAGAAGGCAAAGGCACGCTAATACGCCTACATATCAACCACCATTAAAGCGATTGCGCTACACGCTTACAGTTAAAGTTACGACACCAAATATGAAATTCCTGATCTTTCTAGGCTCCGCAAGACAAAGCTCGCCCCCGCACCCACCCCGCTTGGGCGAACACGTTACCCAAGCCTGCAAGCGCTATTTTCAGCAGGTTTTCCCAGAACACGAAATTGAAATCATAGACCCGCTTTTGATCGAGACAGGTTCCGTGTTCAAGCCCCATTTTGCTTACGGCCCACGCACCGTTCCAGAAACACTGGACACACTGGCGAACAAAATTCGAAACGCCAACGGTTACCTTATGGTGAGCCCGGAATACAACCACAGCATGAGCCCCGCCTTAGCCCACTTGTTGAACCATTTTGGCAGCTCAAACTTTGCGTACAAGCCCAGCCTCATCGTGACCTACTCTGCGGGTCAATGGGGTGGCGTGCGCGCCGCGATGGGGATGCGAAGCTTCTTGTCGGAGCTGGGCTGCCTGCCCGTTTCCGCCATGATTCACGTACCCAAAGCGGCTCAAGTATTTGATAACACAGGGCGCTGCACCCAGGCGGATACGGATGCGCAATGGGCGTCTTATTTCGAGCGCGGCATCAGCCAACTGGTGTGGTGGGCACAAGCTGCGGCAACGCACGCTGAACAGGTAAACCCCCACGACCTGATCAAACACTTTCAGCATGATCCTTCCCAACGCAATGCGCCTTGAAAACCGCTCGTTCTATAAATGGAGAACGTAAGGCGCATCTTCGTTGAACAGCACAACCGTTAAACCTTTCAGTGACCCATGAGTTTATCCATGGCGCCGGGTTTATCATGTACGGCAAAACGGTCAACCAAAGTTGAACTGGCCTCATCCAAACCAACAACCTCAACTTCGGTACCTTCACGACGAAATTTCAAAATCACCGAATCCATTGAACTAATTGCCGTGATATCCCAAAAACGTGCTCGACTCAGATCGATCACCACTTTTTCAATCACCTCTTTGAAGTCAAATGAAGCGGTGAACTTCTCGGACGAGGCAAAGAAAACCTGGCCCACAATGGTGTACACCCGTTCACGCCCCTCGTTGCGTGTCTGAGATGTAATACGCAACACCTGGCCCACTTTATGTGCAAAGAAAATGCCGCTTAACAAGACACCTACCAGAACACCTTTTGCCAAATCATGCGTTGCGACAACCACAATCACTGTAGAGACCATCACGATGCTTGACGTTTTCGGGTGACGCACCAAGTCGCGCAACGAACCCCAGCTAAATGTACCGATTGACACCATAATCATGACGGCCACCAATGCCGCCATTGGGATTTTCTCGACCCACGGGCCCAAAAAGACCACCAAAATCAACAAAAACAAGCCGGCTACGAAGGTCGACAAACGACCACGCCCACCCGATTTCACGTTAATAACCGATTGCCCGATCATGGCGCACCCGGCCATGCCGCCCAGGAAACCCGTTGCGATATTGGCAACCCCTTGCCCGGCACACTCACGATTCTTGTTGCTGCGTGTATCTGTCAAGTCGTCAACAATTTGTGCGGTTAGCAAAGACTCAAGCAAACCCACCACGGCTAATGTCGCCGCATAAGGAAAAATGATCTGCAAGGTTTCGAAGTTTAGGGGAATATCAGGCAACAAGAACACCGGCAAAGTATCCGGCAACTCACCCATATCGCCGACTGTGCGGATATCCAGCCCCAGTGTTAGTGAAATGGCCGTTAACACCACGATGCAGACTAGGGGCGACGGGACCGACCGAGTTACGTATGGAAACAAATAAATAATTCCCAGGCCGCCGGCCACCATAACGTAAACCGCCCACGGGACATTAATCAACTCAGGCAATTGCGCCATAAAAATAAGGATGGCCAAGGCATTAACAAAACCCGTAATCACCGAACGAGATACAAAGCGCATTAATACACCCAGCCGCAGCAACCCAGCCAGAATTTGAAGCACACCAGTAAGAATAGTGGCAGCCAGCAAATACTCCAGCCCATGCTCCTTGACCAGCGTAATCATCACCAACGCCATGGCCGCGGTAGCTGCTGAAATCATGCCCGGGCGCCCACCGGTAAAAGAGATAACGACCGCAATACTGAACGAGGCGTATAACCCAATTTTGGGGTCGACCCCGGCAATAATGGAAAACGCGATGGCTTCTGGAATAAGGGCTAACGCAACTACGATACCCGCCAGGATATCGCCGCGAATGTTGGAAAACCACTCTTCTTGAATTTGTTTGAATTGCATGGGGGAAGCTCAACAATTTGCAAATTAAAACGAACCCACGTGCAGATAACAAGTCGCAGCCGGCAACAATTTCTTTTTGGCTGCTGCGAGATGCGTCCGAACGATAACACTTGGTTTTTGCAAAAATTATGGAAATACGCCGCAAACCCGGAAACCTTGAAGGCTGGCTTGAATACGACGCAAAAAACAGGCTGGATCAGCTCAGCAGAACCAATCAGATAAGAAAGGAAATTTACATGGGTCTGTAAGTTAAGACGCCAGTGGCAAAGACCAACACAGCGCAGACGGATTAAACTGCGGTGCCGTTAACGGCACCAAAGCCCAGTATTTTAACATGTGACAATGGAAAACCCCTAGGTCTTACTGGGCATTAAAGAAGATGAAGCGCTTTCGCCTGGTCCGATAATGCGTCTCTGAAATTAGGGTGCGCGATGGAAATTAGTTGTTTGGCGCGCTCTGTTGATGAAAGCCCTTTTAAATTAATAACACCATATTCAGTTGCCACATATTGCGTGTCAATTCTTAAATCGGTGACAACGCCGGATAACTTGGGCACGATTTTGCTAATTTGGGCCTGTTTCGCCGTTGATTCAAAAGCAAGAATAGATTTGCCACCTTTAGATAAATAAGCGCCACGTACAAAATCGTTCTGGCCGCCCGGCCCGCCAAATTGTCTGCCATGAATGTTTTCAGCATTAACCTGCCCATATAAATCAATTTCAATCAGTGCGTTCACTGAAATGACATTATCATTTTGGGAAATAATGGAAGGGTTATTAACATAATCGACCGGATAGGTTTCCATGGACGGATTATCGTTAATGTAGTCATACATTGCTTCGTCTCCGAAAGCCAATGTAAATACGTGCTTGTTTCGATTAATGTTTTTCTTTTTTCCGGTAACTATTCCCTTTCTTATAAGGTCTACCATACCCGGCGAGAGTAATTCAGAATGAATGCCCAAATCGTTATGGTTTAACAAGTATTGGCAGACGGCATCAGGTACACCGCCCACACCCATTTGAATGGTTGCCCCATCGGGAATGAGCTTTGCAATTGCTTCGCCAATTATCTTGTCTTCCGGCAGTGGCGCTCTGGGGTTCAGCGCAACAAGTGGAACCGTATTTTCAATAATCGCGTCGACCTCTGATATGTGAACCAGTGAGTCACCAAAGACGCGCGGCATATTTTCATTCACTTCAACAATCAATTTTTTTGCATATCGGGCCGCTGTGGACGTGTAGTCATTATTGGTGCCAAAGGTGAAATACCCCGACTTATCCATCGGGCTGACAGTAACGACACAGGTATCTAACTCAATATCCTCGCGAAAGTATCGCGGCATATGACTAAAAGAATTTGGCACATAAAAGATAACCTTGCGGCCATTATCTGCATCGCCCTGTTTCATAAGCTGGCGTTCTTTAGAGCCCAGAAACCCAGGGTGCGGCTTAATGACGTCCATGAGTTCGTATTGGAGTATTGTGTTGTTTGCAGGCTCTTCTGCATGCAGGTAATACACGCGCAACTCGTCAAAACCGCAGGCCTTTGCACGGTTGGCAATAGCGGCTAGTAAAGCAGGAGGTTGTGAAACAGCCATGCCAAACGCAATATTGGCTTTTCTTTCTATTAATTGAATCGCCTGGTCTGCGCTGGTTAGCTTTTGTTTGTATTGAGTATTAAACATAATTAGTACCCTGCACTTTCATATGGGCCCATGCCTTTTTTATAAATCAAAAAATGGCGTTCATACGTGCACACCAACTCACCCTTCTGGTTATGCGCGCTTGATTTAACATGCATAATGCCTTGCGCAGGTCGCGACTTAGACTCTCGTTTATCAAGAATCTCAGAAACCGCATAAATAGTGTCGCCGGCGTAAACTGGTTTTATTAATTTAATGTTGTTCCAGCCAAAATTTGCCACCACACGGTCGAACGTTCTTGTTGTTAACGCCGTTAACACGCCCACTAAAAAAGGTTCGGCAATTAACATGCCATTTTTAGAAAACTGTGCAATATAGTGGCTGTCGGAATACTGTGGACAAAGCTCAAGCGAGCGCAGCGCGTGCAGGCGATTTTCTTCTTCCGTAAACGTTTTTCCCGGGCGGTGCTCATAAATTTCCCCCGGCAACAGGTCTTCGTAATAAATACCCACCGCTCTATAAAGGTGCCGTCTTCCAATAACCTATGGGATGCGAATTTATCATCCTCAACACCACTACTGTGCAACGTATCACCGTTATCCAACGGGTGTTTTCCGGCTTTATAAACAAGTATCTTGTATTCAATTTTTGCAACTTCGTCACCGTTCTGGTTAATGCCCCTAGTAATAACGGTAAGCAAACCCACATCATTATTTTCCGGATAATCTTCTTTTGTTTTTATCGTCGATTCCGCATATAAGGTATCGCCGCCAAATACAGGATGTGTCATCGCAATGTCGACAAACTCGATAATGCCCAGTTTTCGATGAAACGTTTTGGAAGTCATTCCCATGACTCTTTGTAGCATCATCGTGCTCACACCCAGGCAGTTTTTCCATTCTGTTTGTGACGCATAATGCGCGTCGTAATGCAATTGTGCACTGTTAATCGTATCCAATGCTTCCTCGGCATTATCTTGCTGACTAACAGTCATACCCGGTCGATGCTGAAAAACCTGCCCTGTTTCGAATTGTTCAAAATTCAAACCGAAATGCTCCCGATATCGGTTTTCATCAAGCTTTACATATGCTTTAAATGGCACCATTGCCCTGCTCCTGTGTATTTTTATAATGACAAGATACGTTTGGCAGAACGATAGACCGGAACATCAATCATCTTGCCATTTAACTCACACGCATTCCCGTGCGCACCTTCATAAGCAGAAACAATCGCCTTTGCTTTTTCCGTTTCCTCTTTCGAAGGAGAAAGCGTATTCATAATCGGCACAATATGCTTGGGGTGAATCGATAATTTGCAGGTAAAACCCATTGCCTTTACTTTTTGTGTTTCGGCGATAAGGTTGCTGTCATCCGGATCCTGTAAGTGCAAATAAGGGACATCAATTACCGCAACACCACCGTACGCCGCGGCTTGCACAATTTGCGCACGCGCTGAATATAAAGGCTCCCAATCCATCGTGGCGCCAATATCCGCAGCAAAATCGGCGCCGCCAAAAATAAGGCCGACTACGTTGTCGGCCTGTGCAATTTGATGGGCTTGCGCTAATCCTTTAGCGGTTTCAATTAAAGGAAGTACGGGTATCGTATTGGGCGACAATATTTCATTCATAATTTCAATTTCATGCGCGCTTTCCGATTTCGGAAGCACAAGCATATCGGGGCGCACGTTAGCATCACATAATGCTGATAAATCTTTAAGGCCGGCGCGGGTACGAATTGAGTTAATACGTAAACACTCGATAAAACGCCCGGAAGGAGTGCGCCTTTGCAAATATGAAATAGCTTGTTGTCTGGCGCTGTCTTTTTCATCTAAAGAAATTGCATCTTCCAGATCAATAATCAGCCCGTCGGCGTGTAATTCCTTTGCTTTTTCAAATCGCTCGGGACGATTGGCCGGGGTAAATAACAAACAGCGCGCCAAAAACATAGGTTTCTCCTTCACCCGAAAATAGGTGTGTATACGCTGGCGTATTATTATTGTGTCGTTTCGATAAGCGCAACTTTTTTTGACGCAATTTGTTTTTTGTCGCCCCCCATCGCTTTGTGACCCGCCTGAACTCGGTGTACTGCATCAATGCCACCTGCCGCGCCTTAGTATTGCGCGGCAAGACAACATCAGTGGTATACCAACATGGGAGAATGGCTAAACTTTAACCAACTCACTCCCGCTACCGAACCGGAAATAAGCAACGCGCTCCTGTAATCGAGCCGCCTGCTCTTTCATTGACTGGCTCGCTGCGGCGGTCTGTTCTACAAGCGACGCGTTTTGTTGCGTGACTTCATCCATTTGCATCATTGCATGGTTAATTTGTTCTACACCGGAAGCTTGTTCGTTCGACGCCGCGGCAATTTCCGACACAAGTTCGGTGATTCGCTGTACATTCCCCACAATACCTTGCAATGTATCGCCCGATTTCTCAACCAACTGCGAGCCGTTTTTCACCTTTCCAACGCTGTCGGTAATTAACGCCTTGATTTCCTCGGCGGCAGTGGCACTGCGTTGAGCCAAATTCCTGACCTCGGTTGCAACTACGGCAAAGCCCCTCCCCTGATCACCCGCTCTGGCTGCCTCGACTGCCGCATTCAAAGCCAGCAGGTTGGTTTGAAAGGCAATGCCGTCAATAACCGAGATAATCTCCAGAATGCGCTCACTGCTTTTGTCAATTTCACGCATGGCCGACACCGCCTGCTGAACCACTTGCCCACCTTCCTGTGCGTTGTCGCGGGTTCCAAACACAAGCTGATTCGCCTCCTGGGCATTATCAGCATTATTTTTTACTGTTGACGTCATTTCCTCCATGCTGGAGGCTATTTGCTCGATGGAAGATGCCTGCTCAAGTGTGCGTTGCGACAAATCGCTACTGCCACTGGCGATCTGGCCAGACGCCGTACCAACTGAAAGCGCGCTGCTGCGTACATCTCCAATAATTTCAATGAGTTTAAGTCTCATTCCATCCATGGCGCGTAAAAGGTCGCCGCCCTCATCCTGGGTCTTCACCTGAATATCAACCGACAAATCACCCTGAGCCAGGCGCCGTGCTACTTCGCGCGCCTGACTCAAAGCGCCTCCCAGGCGCCGGTAGACAAATATCAGCGACAACGCCACCAACAGCACCATTGCACCCAATGCGATCAGCGCCCAGATATACGCCAAACGCTGTTGCGCCTCAGCCTCATCAATATATGCCTGCGTTCGATCTTCAACCATGACATAGAACGCATCAAGCGGCTGCATCACGCGCGCTGCTTGCTGATAGTAATCTTCGCTGAATAGCATCGCTTGCGCTTTCACCAGATCGGTTCTTGCGCTGCCGCTAAGGTCGTTATCGGTACCGTTCACTTCCGAGCCCAATCCTTCAACCAAGGCAATGGCCTCTGTTTCAAGCTCTGCCAAAGCGTTCGATAATGCGAGCGCTTTATTCAGCTCATCAAACTCCTTTTCCACGAAACCCGCATCACGAAACATATCGAGCAATGCAACCTGTGAGTCGGAATTGGGGCGCGGTTGCTCTCCCGCCGCCACGAACTCCCAGTAAATACGGTGATACTCTTGCGGACGCGGCTTGTTGCCATTACGAATCGCAATAACATCGTTGTACATTTGAAGAAATTTTGGATCTGCTGTTACCACATAGGCCTGTGCAAATCGTGTGAGATTCACCGAGCTTTCACGCATCTCATCGGCCAGCATAAGCGATTCGCGTTGCTGCTCCTGGGCGGCACGAAGTTCGGTCGACACTGCGCCGTAGTAAGTCAGCGCAAAAAAAGTTACTAATGCCAAGCCTAGATTGATTACAACCAAGACAATGAAAATGGTCTTGATACGAAGATTTTGCAACATAAAAACACCTGCGATTCCGGTCGGTTATTAATCGTTGCAAAGCAAAACAAGCCTCTTACTTCCAACGTCTTAACCGGTTATCGTCTGCCAGCAAGAAAAATTTATGGCAAAACGCAGGTAACAAAATGAAACTGTTTAAAACACGTTCAAGGTAAGGCCACAACAACTGCCGCCGGGTCAACCCGGGCCCACGCAGTTTGCCCAACCTGCAATGCTGGCCCCCCACTCTGAAAGCCAACCAAAATGGCGCCGCTGCCCAAACGCATCGATACTTCCGCTTTCTTGGTCGTAGCAGATACGGCCTCGATCCGCCCGGCCAATATATTCTGCGTGTCATCGGCTGGGTACGCCGTTTGAACCGGCACTGCTGTTGCTTTACACAATGCCAATACCCTTAAACCCGGCTCCAGACAGAGTAGCTGCGCACTCTCGTGCGTTATCAGAGCGTGCATTAACATACCGTCGGACAGCGCCAACTGAACGCTTTGGCCCTGCTCACCTGGCACGAGTTCACGCACCGTGCAAACCCATTGATTCCGCATGCTGGTTCTAAGACCAAACGTTACATGGTGGCCTGTATCCGAAGCCTGTTGCATAGCAACCCGACGCACCTTCGCAAAATAATCGAAAGCCTCCAGCACCTTGCGCCCGGCAGATGTCAGTTGCGCCCCACCCCCGCCACTGCCACCCACTGCCTTTTCCACCAGCGGCGTGCCGGCCAGGTTACCCAGCGTTTCAATTGCCTGCCAGGCTGCCTTGTAACTGATGCCGGCGTCCCGGGCCGCCTCTGAGATAGAACCCACAGCATCGATACGGCGCAAAACGTCGATGCGCTTATCGGTAATGTCATGCCCTAATGCGGCATCCAGCCTGAATGTTGGTGAACTCTTCATACGTAACTTGCCAAACGAAAACGTTACCGGTAGCATACTCGCTATTCCATTATTGAATAGCGCAATCTGAAATAAAAATGTGTGTCCGGCTGAAAATAATACGCGCTTCTTTAGTTTTGGCGAGTCTGCTTGTGAATGGTATCGCACACGCAGCAACGGCTAACATCGCTGTGGCAGCCAATTTTGCTGCACCCGTGAAAGAAATTGCTCAAGCATTTGAGAGCGAAAGCGGACACCATCTGACCATCTCTGCGGGGTCAACCGGCAAGCTGTTCTCGCAAATTCAGAACGGCGCCCCGTTCGATGTTTTTCTGGCAGCTGACACAAAAACACCCGGAAAGGCGGAAGAAGCCGGTTTGTCAGTGCCCGAAACACGTTTTACCTACGCAATAGGGAAACTGGTGTTATGGAGCCCGGATCCCGGCTTGGTAGAAGATGAAGCATCCGTGCTAGAAACTGACCGATTCGAGCGTATTGCCATGGCTAATCCCAAAGTTGCACCATATGGCCTGGCCACCGAACAGGTCATCAAGAAATTGGATCTGGTCGACACCTTGAGCGAAAAATGGGTGTTCGGACAAAGCATCGGCCAAACGTATCAGTTCATTGCCAGCGGCAATGCACCTTTAGGGTTTGTGGCGTTATCGCAGGTGTTCAGCCGGGGCAAGATTCAATCAGGTTCAGCATGGATTGTTCCCGAAAATATGTACACGCCATTGGCACAAGATGTCCAACTTCTTAAGCACGGCCAGAATAACGCCGCCGCCACCGCGTTTATCGCGTTTCTGAAAAGCCCCACCGCGCTCGCAATTATTGAATCTTTTGGTTACGGTTTGCCGGAACGCTAACGCAACATCGCTTTGAACACAGCTTTTTTCTACCATGCCACTCGATCCGCAAACCTGGTCCGCTGTTTACCTCACCTTGAAACTGGCAGGGTTAACAACCGTTTTGCTGTTGATTCTAAGCACCCCCCTGGCCTGGTGGTTATCACAAACGCAATCGCGCTGGCGCGCTCCCATTAGCGCATTGGTAACGTTACCGCTGGTGTTGCCACCCACTGTGCTGGGTTTTTATTTATTGGTGGTGATGGGGCCGGCAGGCCCGTTGGGCCAGTTAACCCAATACCTAGGCTGGGGCTTACTGTCGTTTACCTTCACAGGCCTGCTTATCGGTTCACTGATTTTTTCTCTGCCGTTTGCCGTACAACCCATTCAACACGCCTTCGAATCCATCGGCCCGCGCCCGTTGGAGGCCGCAGCCACGTTGCGTGCCAGCCCCGTAAATGCTTTTCTAACCGTTGCCCTGCCCCTGGCACGCCCGGGCCTGATTACCGCCGCCATTTTGACCTTTGCTCATACTGTGGGGGAATTCGGTGTTGTGTTGATGATAGGCGGCAATATCCCCGGCCAAACGAGCGTGGTGTCCACCCGAATATACAGCCATGTTGAAGCCATGGAATACAGCCAGGCACACTGGCTGGCGGCCGGCATGGTGATATTTTCGTTTGCGGTGCTCATGTGCTTGTCGCTTTTCAAGCGCAAAGGGTCGGGGGTTATTCGATGAGCCTGGTGCAAAACCATATCCGCCTGACACTGCCTCGTGCCGACTTCCTGCTCAACGTTGACCTTACCTTGCCTACAACCGGAATTACGGTCCTATTTGGTGTTTCGGGGTCGGGGAAAACCAGCATCTTGCGGTGTGTGGCCGGCCTGGAACGCGGAAAAGGTTTGGTACGCATGGGGGGTGATGTCTGGCAAGACAACGCCCGCAAACTATTTCAGCCCACCTGGAAACGCCCAATAGGTTACGTTTTCCAGGAAGCCAGCCTGTTCGAGCACCTGAACGTACAAGGCAATCTTGAATACGGCTTACGACGCTCAGGCAAAAAACACGATCGGCACGCGTTGGATGAGGCGGTGGAACTATTAGGTATTGCTCATCTATTGCAGCGTGCGCCCCAGGCCCTGTCGGGCGGCGAGCGTCAGCGCGTCGCCATTGCCCGCGCACTGGCCGCCCACCCTCAGTTATTGTTGCTCGACGAGCCGATGGCCTCGCTGGATTTGGCGCGCCGCCACGAAATTTTGCCCTGGCTTGAGCGCCTGCGCGACCAATTAGCCATTCCCATGCTGTATGTTACCCACTCGTCCGATGAACTAAGCCGCCTGGCTGACCACGTTGTGGTGATGGACAAAGGCCAGGCCATTGCAACGGGCTCAGTAGAAGATATTCTGACCTCAACACAATACCCGGCACTGACGGGCGACGAAGCCAGTGCGGTTCTAAGTGGCGTGGTTAAGGAAAAGGAAACTCAATGGCATTTGGCCAAAATTGCTGTTCGCGGCGGCCTGCTATGGGTGCGCGACGATGGCTTTAATATCGGGCAAGTCGTTCGTCTGCGCATTATGGCCAGGGATGTCAGCTTATCCACCAACACCTCCACGCACACCAGTATCCAAAATCATCTTCAGGCCACGGTTGAGCACATTATTAATGACATTCACCCGGCCCAGAAACTGGTGCGCCTGAACTGCGCCGGCCAAGCCCTGCTTGCGCGCATCACCAGCAAAGCAGCCCACGATCTTGGGCTGACTACAGGCAGCACAGTATGGGCTCACGTGAAGGCCGGGGGTGTGGGTACTTAACAGGCGTTATTCACACCCACCCACATTCAGAATGCCAGCCGCATGGCAATATGCTCAATGCCCGCTTCCATATAAATACCGCCCTCTGCTTGAAAACCCATGTCTTCATAGAAGGAACGGGCATAGTACTGGGCCGACAATTCAACCCCTGGCAAACCTTGTTGTCGGGCTTGTTGCATAAGTGCCTGCATTATCTGTCGGCCAATACCCCGCCCTCGCCACACCTTCAATACTGCCACCCGGCCAATATGGCCATCTGGCAATAAGCGCCCGGTACCCACTGACTGACCGTCTTCAGAATAAGCAACAACATGAGTTGCAACTGCATCGAATTTATCAAGTTCTAACTCTGGCGGCACGTGTTGTTCAACAATAAATACGTCGTGCCGAATCGGCATGGCATCTTGCCGGCACTGCTGCCAGACTCCAACCACAACACGAATAGACTCAGGCACCAGATTTTCTTTCATGTACGGGCCCATTAGACAATTCTTCTTTCACCGCTGAACCCTGTGGAGGGTAGTCCAGCGTTTCGCGCATCTCGGCCTTATCTTGCCAAGCGAAATCGGGAAATGGCAACTTGCCTTCTTCTCTCCATTGATGCACCTGCGCTTCACTGGCCTGCACTCGATCGGCGTCCGGCAGGCTATCGGCAGCGTTGTAATGCACCATCGAGGGCACGGCGAGCTTGGTGCCCGCCTCACTCACAATCTGCATCATGCGCAAATAGATATCTTCACGAATTCCCAGGTATTCGGAATAATCAACCGACATCACATAAGCAAAGACAGAAATATCAAGTGAATGGGAGCCGAACCCACCAAACCGAACCCGTAAAGGGTCAGCTGCAACCTTGGGATGACTTAACAGCATCTTGCGCAATTCGGCCAAAACATAGCGCAATTGATCCGGCGTGGTTTCATAACGCAAACTAATGGTCGGATGCAAAAACATGCTGTCGCGCTTTGCATAATTTTCAATCTGCATATTTGAAAATTCGCTGTTCGGAACCGTAAGCAAAGTACGATCAAGTGTCCTAATTCGAGTCGAGCGCATCCCGATAAACTCTACTGTGCCGGTTTTGTCTCCGAACCGGCAATAATCGCCCACCGCAATCGGCTTATCGAAATACAAGGTAATGCCGGATATAAAGTTCTGCAAGGTTGACTGCGCAGCCAGCGCAACGGCCAAACCACCGATCCCCAAACCCGCCAAAACACTTTGGTAAGGCACTTGCAACACATCGGCCAGCATCAAAATAGCAAACACAATGACAATAATACGCAGAATCCCGGCAATAAAGGACACCAACGTAATATTGTTTCCTTTCAGCGTTTCAACATTACGAATTCTGGCCGCAACTAGCTTGATAGTCAGCAATGTCAGGACCATGAGCGACAAGACAATACATGACCAGCTAATCGTTACCAACGCAACTTGAACCAGATCAGGAAAGCTGAGCACACGATCAGCCAGACGCAATGCCACCCCCAGGCTAAACACCCGAAACGACCACAAGAAAAAACCGCGAACGACCGGGCCATGCGCATCGCCACCACTTCGCTTCAGCACGCCGTAAAAAAACAAATTCACCAATTTGCCAACTGCGTAAGCAACCACTAATGTAAGCAGCAACCCCAGCCACTGCCACAATTCCATGACACCAACAGGCCGCACAAAGGTAGGACTCATTTCACGGATTGCATCACGCGTTCTGAAATAAAGACTTTCAGGCTGCGCTTGAAGCTCAATAATATTGTTGGCGGGCAGATTATCCAGCGCCGCATACAAACTACGGATAGTCCGAAGCGTATCAGGCGTAAATTGCCATATGACGCCCTCTTTCGTTAAGACTGGGCCAATAGCAATGCGGCCTAACGGATGTTCGAAAAAAACATACGGCTCGGAACGTATTGGATTGTCGGGCACCTCCTGCCAGGTAATGGCACCCAACCGACGCAAAGACCTGTAAACATACCGGGCTAAACGCGGCCCTTCATACTCACGCGCCAGTGCCGATAAATCAGCCATATTTAGGGTTTCCATAGCGCGCTCTGCACCATCAACACCGCCATAGCTGAAGGAACGTACCAAAGTTTTGAGGGTATCGCGGGGCGAAAGCAAATCACCACTGCGCCCACCGAGTAAGCTTGCATGTGCAGCCTGGGCACGCATTAATACATCTTCCAACAAGTCAATTGGCAAAGCCTGAATGAACCAGTCGCCGTTTCTGCGCAAAAACTTCAGGTCCAGCGAGACCGATGTCCCGGCTTGATTAAGAGTGGCCGTAAACGTGTCGGCATTATCATCAGACTGAATCTCCCACACTCTGAAAGTCATGCTATTTACAACGTTAAACAACAAACTGGTGTAATCCAGCTCGCTTATCGTTTGCCCAGGAAGCGTTGAAAAATCAATAAAATGTGAAGCCTCACTTTGCAACTCCATACGACCTGGTCCGACAGCATTCATTACCGCAAGAAAATGATAGAGCGTCATTGCGGGCGACGACTGGTCTATGGAGTAACCCATAAACTCGTTATCGTCAGATACCCGTACGGCGGTAAGCCATTCTCCGGTTCCGAATCTGGCAGTAAAGGTTCGACCATCGCCGGCCATAATGGCCACGAAGGTGCCCTCACGGCCGCCCTCACTCCAGGTACCGTGTAACTCTTGACCTAGCGCACTTCCTTTTACGGTGCCACCGAACAGCGGATATTCCCCGCTGACCTGATCTCCTGTTTGTTCCAACGTAATACGCGCTGCGCGATGCCGCCAGGTACTATCCCACTCGCCCGACCAATTCGCCGCAACGGCCTGAGCAGACCACAAGAAAAACAGGAAGAAAAAGAAAAAATATAGCAGGATCTGCCGATTCAAAAATACAGTCATTACTTGCCGCTAATGTTCATATACGGCGCAACTATACTTTAATACGCATTAAAATAACGACGAAAGCAAGAATCAACGTACGTCGAATGCCGCCCTGACAGAAGCATCCTATTAATCATTATCCGACGGGTCATCATCCTCATCGGCCTTCAACAAATCGGCATGATGGTCACCCTGATAGCGCAACACCCTTCGCCCCCCTTCAGACGTGCCCTGGTCAAAGACATCGTCGGTTGCATCCAGCAACCAATGCGCCGTGCGACGGCGCTGATGATACATACGTAAATTAAGAAGCTGGAAACGGTTCACATCGGTCTCCTGAATAAATAAGCCAAGCGCCCCGAGTGCACGCAAAACAGTTTGTTAGCCTACGCTATTACACATGAAGATGACAACACTTTCTGCTATGGTTAATACCTGTCGCGATTCATACTGCCTGCTTCGGAGTACCGCATGAACAAATTTCTTACCCGCCATACGGCGTTCTATCTCGTTATTGTGCTGGCCCTGTTTTTTTTTTCTGGATGGCACTGGCCGTGCATTTCGCCTGGTGGCCGGTTGCACTTGCATTTATAGCGCTGACCGTATTGGGTATTTACGATCTGAACCAAACGCGTCACGCCATTCGGCGCAATTACCCGGTCATCGGCAATCTGCGCTATTTGTTTGAATCCATTCGCCCCGAGATCCGGCAGTATTTCATAGAAAGCGATAAAGACGAACTACCCTTTTCCCGCGCCGAGCGCTCATTGGTATACCAGCGCGCCAAGCACGATATGGACAAACGCCCTTTCGGTACCCAAAACGACGTTTACGGCAACGATTACGAATGGATCAACCATTCCATGGTGCCAACGCACCTGGCCGACACCGATTTCAGAATACAAGTGGGCGGAGAAAACTGTACGCAACCCTACGCCATGTCGGTGTTGAACGTTTCAGCGATGAGTTTCGGGGCTCTCTCGGCCAATGCCGTAAGGGCATTGAATAAGGGCGCTCAGCTAGGAGGGTTCGCACATGACACCGGCGAAGGCGGCATTAGCCTTTACCACCTGGAACACGGCGGCGATCTGATCTGGAATATCGGCTCGGGCTATTTTGGCTGCCGCGATGCCCAGGGCAACTTCTCCGAAGAGGAATTTACAAAGCGCGCCACGCAGCCCAGCGTCAAGATGATAGAACTCAAGCTATCACAAGGGGCTAAACCAGGCCATGGCGGCATGTTACCGGGGGCAAAAGTCACACCCGAAATAGCCCGTGCGCGCGGCATCCCTGTCGGTGAGGACTGCATTTCCCCGGCCCATCACAGCGCCTTTTCAACGCCCATTGAAATGATGGAATTCATCGCGCGTCTGCGCGAGCTTTCCGGCGGTAAACCCGTTGGCTTCAAAATGTGTATTGGCCACCCCTGGGAATGGTTCGCCATTGCCAAGGCCATGCTGAAAACCGGCATTACGCCCGACTTCATTGTGGTCGACGGCGCCGAAGGCGGCACCGGTGCCGCGCCCATTGAGTTTGTTGACCACGTGGGTACCCCACTGCGTGAAGGGCTGCGACTGGTGCATAACACCCTGGTTGGAGTTGGCCTGCGCAAAAAAATCAAACTGGGTGCATCGGGCAAAATCATCAGCGCTTTCGACATGGCACGCATTATGGCGCTGGGCGCCGACTGGTGTAACAGCGCACGCGGCTGGCTGTTCCCCATTATCGGGGGATGCCGCATTCACTAAACACGGTTAATCACACCACTCCAACCGCACTGAGCCAAGACGCGCATGCGGTAATTCTCAAAATTCCTGAACCCATACGCTCTGCGCGAAAGCATCTCCATCTTCGTATGGAATCCTTCGGTAATTCCATTCGATCTGGAAAAGCGCCACATACGCACAATGGGTTCTAGCCACGATAATAACGTAGCAGCCAGTACTCGGGCTGGGCTTTGTTCAAACTGACGAACAAGCGCCAGGAACTTAGGTAGCATTTTGCTCGCCCGTTTACGGTGTGTCATGCGCAGGGTCAAAAAGCCATTAAGCTGCTGTTTAGCAAAATATAAAGCATTCAGAACAGGCGATTGCGCCAGGTATTGATGCAACCGTTCTTTTTGAACGCTGGACAGTCGCCAGTGATGACGGCGCATCAAGCTGAGCAGCCCCCGGTTCTTGCGTCCTTCCGGGTCGTACTGCTGCCACAGCTTTAAGAAGTGCTGATTGACCAGTCGAATCACATGAAAGCGGTCGGCCACAATCATCGCGTTAGGAAAGTACTGCTGGGCGATCCTGCGGTACGTCTCGGACAGATCCATCACAATGACCCGCACATTCTCCTTACCCGGCAAGCGCCTCAAATAGCTGCGCAGACTCGCCTCTGAACGCCCCAACATCACATCAAAAACCTTGTGATTCTTCAAATCAACTAAGGTGGTCGCGTAACCCCTCTTACGAGTAAAGAAATGCTCATCAATACCTAAAACTTGCGGACAATTGCGCCCAGATAATTCAGAGACCCGCTGCTTGATGTAAGACTGGTACCAACGCTCAACCGTGGCGCTGCCAATGTTGTGGGTCCGAGTCAGTTTGCGCTGGCTGACCCCACCTTCATGCGCCTCAAATACCTCCAGGCGATACGCCTCTGTTGAGCGGTGCCAAGGCCGCAGCCCGCCAAATCGATGACGAAAATAACGATTGCACGACAAACAATGATACTTGGGCACACGCAGGTGCAGCACCATCAATTGGTTACCCTGGCGCGTGTGCTTCACAGTGCGCCCATATGTCGACTTAATACGCACCGGCGCTTGTTGGCAATGAATGCAAGCAGGCCGCTTGCCAGGCCTGGCCCACACTCGAATCGTATGGCCGCGCTCAACCCGCTCAATTATCAAACCGGGCAAACCTAAGATAGAATCTATTGGGGACATCGGTATTACCTCCATTAAGCCTGTTCGTCGAAAAAACAAGTTTAATGAATACCGGTCGTCCCCCTTTTATGATGTAGAGCCGTTTAGCTGGGTTTTTTGTTTTGGCCTCTTGTTTTGGCCTTTGGTTTTGTTGGTGCTGCGAACAAGTCACGCCAGCTCTAAATTCTGCCGAACAAAAATAAAACAAGCAAGGCAAGCAAGATCACGCCAGTAATCCCGCTTGGTCCATAACCCCAGTTTGCACTATGTCGCCACGCGGGCAACACACCTATAAGTATCAACAGCAGAACAACAACAATCAATTCAAGCGGCATGCTTATTATCCCCTTTGTTAAAAAAAAGCGAAGTAACTCACATGCCAATACCGGTCGTCGGTGCGGCAACGCACATTCAACCCAGAAAAAAAGGTAGATGATTATGGTAGTGTCAACTTTAGTGGTTGCCTTGAACAACCTGATAAACAGCTTTGAGCTGTACAACCAACCCCGTAGGAGAACTTGAATGCATATTGCCAATAAATATTTCGCAGCACTTTTTATGGCCTTCGCACTGCTGGCCCTGGGAGCCTGCGCATCGACCAGTACTCAATCTGGAACAGGTGAATACATTGACGATACCGTTATCACAACCAAAGTGAAAGCCGCTATTCTTAACGAGCCAAACTTGAGCGTTGCTGAAATCAATGTTGAAACATTCAAAGGCGTGGTGCAGCTTAGCGGCTTTGTCAGTTCCAGAGAAGACGCCAACCGTGCGGTCGCAGTTACGCGCGAAGTTGAAGGCGTCAAGTCGGTGAAAAACAATATGCAGCTGAAATAACCAAAAGGAAACAACGTCTCCAAACAAGAAATTGCTGCAAGAACATAGGAAGAGCATTCCAGTTCGGCAGCACGTTTGGAGACAAATAAAAATCAATCCTGTCGAAGGCTTGCATTGTCAGGAGACGGCAATGCAAGCCTTTCTTGAGTCCGCCGCATGGGGGCCCTGATTAATGCCGACGCCGTCACTATTTAACTAAGCTTCATCCATTAAATAAGGCTGCAACCGAAGATTCTCTTTCTTCACAACGGCATAGCACTCGCAACTTAACTCCTCGAGTTGTTCCCTATCGAGAACAGTAATGCGCCCTCTTGAGTATTCGATGACGCCAAGGCTCTGCAACTTGCCGGCCGCCTGGGTAACACCTTCCCGACGCACACCCAACATATTGGCGATTAACTCATGCGTCATGATCAGGCTGTTTGAGCTTAATCGATCCAAAGACATCAAAAGCCACCTGCACAATTGCTGATCAATCGAATGGTGACGATTGCAAACTGCAGTTTGAGACATCTGAGTAAATAACGATTGCGTATACCTTAGGATCAAGCGCGTGAGAGGGCCGTGAGTCTCGAATTCTTTTTTCAAATCAGAAACTTTGATCCGATACGCAGACCCGGCACTTTGCACAACGGCACGGCTTGGCGTGCTCGCCCCTCCCATCAAGGCTGGAAGACCGACGAGGCCGTCATTTCCAACCACGGAGATTTCTGCCGAAGACCCATCTTCCATGACATTGAGCATCGAAATAATAGAGTTGGTCGGGAAATAAGCAAAAAACTCGTCGTCTCCGGATTCGTAAATAACCTTTCCCAACGGCAGGTTAACCTGCTCAAGCTGGTCGATCAAAGGCTGACGGTGGGTTTCCGGCAGCGCCGCCAACAAATGATTTTGCAACGGCTCAGCAGCAAAATCCTCTTCCAAGGGAACGTTCGGCATGGGGACTCCTGTAACTTGTAGGATTAAAAAATACTATTGGCTTTTAACCCGGAAGTCGATCATCCACCATCCCGTATCGATGCACAAGTTGAATAAAGTTACAAAATAAAATAAATCTGCATTCTGATGACGCAAGATCAGGGTTTTGTTACATTTTTTTCTTGGCCCGCTGCAACTTTTCTTTTTTTGTTTATTTATAATAGAAAAAAGCGAAAGCAGGTTACCTGAATGCATCGGTTTTCTGTGCGCTACCCAGAAGGACGACCTTCCCCGCATTTCGGGAACCACACCGGGACGGCCCGACTCTTTATGAAGGAGAGTCGTCATGGCTTGGATATCCCTGTTTGTCGCCGGCCTGCTTGAAGTGGTCTGGGCATTTTCAATGAAGCTGTCTCATGGCTTTACCAAACCCGTTCCCACGATTGTCACCCTTGTCACCATGATCGCAAGTTTTGCGTTATTGGCTTATTCAATGCGCTCATTGCCACTTGGCACCGCGTACACCATTTGGACGGGCATCGGTGCAATCGGCGCTTTCCTAATCGGTATTTTGGTTTTGGGCGAACAAATCAGTGCCTTGCGAATTGTCGCCGCAACCTTGATCGTATCGGGATTATTGCTGATGAAGCTTTCAAGCGGCGAGTAACCCTGGCCGGCCGAGATCGGTGCCCAGGCATTCAAATTTTCGTTCCAGCCGCAACATAACGCGATTTCAATGATTCGCGTTCCACAGCAAGGTCGAATCAATTTCCTCGATTCTTACGCGCCCGGTAAGCAACATCGCCATTTCCAGCTCAGTACGCAAAATATGCAGTACATGAGCAACGCCTGCCGCACCTGCCGTGGCCAAACCGTACACTTGCGCCCGCCCAATCAACACCGCCCTGGCGCCCAGCGCCAACGCTTTCACAATATCTGTGCCCCTGCGTATACCGCCATCGAGCAATACCGGGACGTCTTTACCCACGGCGCTTGCCACACTGGGTAAAAGATCAATGGCGGCGGGAACACCATCAAGCACCCGACCACCATGATTGGATACGATAATACCGGCACAGCCCGCGCGAAGGGCTCGTTCCGCATCGGCCGGGTGCGTAATCCCTTTGGCCAACACAGGCAATCGCGTCTGTGCGGTAAGTTGCGCCAGGCTTTCCCAGGTGGGCACACTCGTTAACAATGGGCCGGACAAACGTTGATGCAACGTTGCCTGCGCGGTTGAAGCCGCAGGCGTCACTGGCAGGTTCACAGCCTGAATATCGTCAGGTAACCGGAAACCTGAACGCTGCTCTTCATTGCGCAAACCATTAATGGGCGCATCCACCGTGACAACCAATGCCTGATAACCAGCGGCCTCGGCACGGCGCACAAGTTGCAGCGTGTTTTCAAGCGCGGGCTGGAGGTACAGCTGGAACCACAGCGGTGTTTTTGAACGCAACGATATCTGCTCTAACGTGTAACTGGCTTGCGTACTGACCACCATAGCGGCACCCATGGCGGACGCGCCCAGCGCCGAGGCAATTTCCCCATCGGGGTGCGCTAATTTCTGATAGGCAACCGGCGCCAGCATAATCGGGTGAAGAAAAGTTTGCCCCAGTAACGTCACCTGCGTTGAAGCCCTCTCGGTAGCGCACATCGCATTGGGCAATAACTTCAGCCGCTGAAAGGCGCTGATATTGTCTGCGGCGGTAAAACCATCGCCGGCGCCGGCATTCAAGTAGGCCCACGCAGCTTCAGTCACACGCTCGCACGCATAGGGAATGTAGTCGGTAACGGATGCAATTTCGCCCGGCACACGATCCGGTTTGGGTTGGCTCATGGGTTAGACCATTCCCTGATAAGGTTGTGATACACGCCTGTCAAACGCGAAATTGTCTGAGCATCAGCACTTTGCATCGTTAACGCCTGAATCGATTGGTCGAGCTCCAGCAGCAAGCGACGCTTGTGATCTTCCCGAACAAGACTTTGCACCCAGAAATATGAAGCAAGCCGGACGCCTCTGGCAACTGGATTGACCCGGTGCACGCTATTGGCCGGATATACCACAAGATGCCCTGCCGGCAACTTAACAGACTGGGTTCCATAGGTATCTTCAATAACCAGCTCGCCGCCCTCGTACTCATCCGGATGGCTTAAAAACAAGGTAGCGGAAACGTCACTTCGCAAACGCTCGGATGATCCCGGGATGGCAAAAACCGCATTATCGATATGGTTCCCATATGCACCTCCCGCCTGATATTGATTAAACCGGGGCGGCAAAATCCGCGCAGGTAGCGTTGCTGCTATAAACGCCGGGCACTGACTTAAAGCAGCCAACATTCTTTCCCCTAATTGTTGCGCCATGGGGTGTCCAAGCGGTAACTGCTGATTGCTCTTGACTTGCGCTGCAATATGCCCGGCTGTTTCCCCGCCGCTCACCCAATCAGCTGAACTCAAAGCCTGGTGGAAAGCGCTCACCTCTTCGGTATTCAACAAGTCCGGAATTACCGTAATCATTCTTATTCAGCCAAATGTCAACGTTGTAAAAGTTGACATTTTAACGCAATAAACCAATCAATTTAACTTATGATTATGAGAATAATTCGTATTCATTTTGATTTAGGGAGAGAAAGTGAGTCGCAAAACCCCTCAGAAATCTCGGCGTACGGCCCCGTCTTTGGCGCTGGCGCTGGCGTCTTCAACTGTTTTTGTTCCGGGCCATGTTTTCGGCCAAACCAATGGGCAGGCAGCACAACTGCCCTCAATCACCGTTGAAGGTGAGCGCGGGCAATCGTATACCGTTCCCGAAGCGTCACAAACCAAATTTACCGCCCCGCTCCTGGACACCCCAAAAACCGTTCAAATCATTCCACAGGCCGTCATTCAGGACAGTGCCGCCACCTCGCTGGAAGACGTTCTGCGAAATGTCCCGGGGATTACGTTCGGAGCGGGCGAAGGTGGCCAACCACTGGCTGACCGCCCCTTCATTCGTGGCATGTCCTCGGGCAACAACGTTTATGTAGACGGTGTGCGAGATCCCGGGGGTCAAACCCGCGAAGTATTCAACCTTGAGTCGGTCGAAGTCATTAAAGGAGCCGACTCGGTATACGGCGGCCGCGGCTCGGGCGGAGGCAGTATCAATTTGTCCAGCAAACGAGCCCGCCTGGGCAACTTTGTCGAAGGCGACGTCGGGCTGGGCACCGACCACTATTGGCGTGGCACCGCAGACGGAAACTGGCAGTTCACCGACCATGCCGCATTCCGGCTCAATGTACTGGGAGCCAAAGGTGATACGCCGGGTCGCGAAGTAGTTGACTACAAAAAATTCGGCATTGCCCCATCACTGTCATTCGGTCTGGGAACACCCACCCGCGTTACGCTGAGCTACTATCACCTTCAAACAGACGGAATGCCCGATTACGGCGTACCCACCGCCCGCAAAGCACCGCAACTGGGCAATTCCGCAGGTATTCTGGACGTCGGACGCAGCACTTTTTATGGCGTACTTGATCGCGACTACCAAAAAACACGCGCCGACATTGGCACACTGGAAGTCGAGCATGATTTTACCGAGCGGCTGACATTCAGCAACGCAACCCGCTACGGCGAAACGCTGAACGATTATGTAGTGACCAACCCAGGCGATGGCACGGTCAGTTTGGACCCCACCACCAATACCTATTGGTTGAAACGTGGCACAAAATCACGTTGGCAAAAATCCACGCTGTTGTCGAACGTGAGCCAGTTGTATGGAAAATTCGACACTGGCAACCTTAAACATAGTTTCAATCTGGGTATTGAACTAACACGGGAAACAAACAAAAACGCAAGCTATGCGGTAAATACAACCTCCGGCAGTGCCTGCCCCGCCAGCGCAGGTTTCAGCTCAACCGACCTGGATTGCACACCTTACCTTAATCCCAATCCGTATGACCCCTGGACAGGTTCAATTACCCGGTCCGCGCTTAGCCAGGATGCCACATCAACCACGCGCTCAATCTACGCGTTCGACACAATTGACCTGAACGAGCGCTTTCAAGTCAGCACCGGCGTGCGTTTGGATAACTATCGCATTTCCGGCAACTACCTGACACGTGGTGCAACCCAACCCCAATCGGCCGATGGGGAATGGACCATGTTCAATTATCAGCTTGGGTTGGTTTATAAACCGGCACACAATGGCAGCATTTACCTCTCTTATGCAACAGCCTCGACCCCTCCCACCATTTCAGGGGGTGACCAGGAAAGTCTGAGCGCGGGGCAAAATGAACTCAAGCCCGAGCGCAGCAGCACCATCGAGCTGGGGACGAAATGGGATGTGTTGAACGAAAAACTTAGCCTGACGGCCGCCCTGTTCCAGAACGAACGCAAAGACGCGCAAATTGAAGTTGACTCGGGCATTTATGAACAAGCCGGAAAAACGCGTGTTCGCGGTCTTGAGTTGGGTATTTCCGGGCAAATCACACCAAAATGGAATGTGTTTGGCGGCTACACCTACATGGATAGCGAATTGCTGAAAGGCGCCTACGATGGCGTAAACGAAGGCGATCCGCTGGCAAATACGCCCAAGCACAGCTTCAGCTTATGGAGCACTTATGCTGTTACCCCCAAATTGACCTTGGGCGGCGGCGCTTACTACGTAGGAAAAACTTTCGGCGGAAATCAGGGTACCGCCGGTGGCGGACAATGGGAAGTCTATATGCCGTCGTACTGGCGCTTCGATGCGATGGCCTCATACCGATTCAACGACCGGCTCAGTATTCGCTTGAATGCCCTGAACCTGACCGACAAGGTCTATTACAAGCGTACCAATGGCGTTCATCATGCCGACTTTGGGCCCGGCAGGCAGTTTATTCTGAGCGCCAATCTGCGTTACTAACCCTGGCAACGTTCGTGCTAAATTGGCGAGGCCGGTTCATTCCCGGCCTCACTTTTTTTCACTACAACAAAGGAAGGCCGTGTCTACACAGCATAGCGACCAGGCCCATACGGAAATCATTTCCGGGCTAAGCGCAGTTCCTGCGTTTATTTCCTCAAAATATTTATACGACGAATTAGGCTCGCGCTTATTTTCAGTCATTACCGCGCTTCCGGAATATTATCCGACGCGCACGGAAGCAGAAATCCTGGCGCAACGCAGCGTTGAAATACAAAACGCTGTCGGCAAAATATCAACGCTTATCGACCTAGGCGCCGGCGATGGAGAGAAAGCCTCCCAACTGTTTGAGCCCTTCAACATCAAGCGTTACGTTGCCGTCGATATTTCGGCGTCGTTTCTTCAAACGTCACTGAACCGCTTGGCAAGCCGCTATCCGGAAATCGAGATGGTCGCGGTTGGCCAGGATTTTTCCCATGCCCTGAACTTGCCGCCCGAAGCCGGCGATGACGCCCGCCTCATTTTCTATCCCGGCTCAAGCATCAGCAATTTCAACCCTGCCGATGCATTGGCTTTTCTTCAACAGGTTCACACTGCATGCCGGCATGGTCAGTTGCTGATAGGCGTCGACATGATTAAGCCTGCCAATATTCTTGAGCGTGCCTACGACGACGCATTACAGGTCACCGCCGCTTTCAATCGCAATATCCTGCGTCATGTAAACCGCATTGCGCAAACCGACTTCAATCTTCATGACTGGCGCCACCGTGCACTGTTCAACCCTGATGATTCGCGTATCGAAATGCATTTGGAAGCAGTGCAGGACACAACCGTCAGTTGGCCAAATGGACAGCGTCAATTCGTTGCCGGCGAACGCATTCACACCGAAAATTCCTACAAATGGAAAGCGCAGGCATTTGAAGCGTTGCTGAGGCAAGCCGGATTCAAAAGCTGCCGTCATTGGACAGACGACAAGAACTGGTTCGCCGTGTTCGCAGCCCAGGCTTAACAAGTACGTTCATTCATAACTCATGAAAGCAACGTCATAAAACACAGGAACGAAACCCGGCATGAAGGTTATTGCGCTTGGGGGCAAAGAAATTGCGGTAGCGCGGATGGGCTATCCGCGCATCAGTTGCACAACTGGCCCCCTTCAGCACATAGCGATGTCCCTCAAACCCAAAGCGGGAATAATCACGATACGGATGTGCAACAAACCCTTCGAAGGGAGCGAAACGACTTGATGTCCACTCCCAAACCAGGCCCCATTCAAATTCCGGACGCTCACAGGCTGCGTACTCCCACTCAGCCTCGGTAGGCAAACGTCGCTTCGCCCAACCACACCAGGAGTCAGCCTGATCTTTGGAAATGTGCACGGCAGGCGCATCGAGATTGAGTTCGCCCCACTTTCCAAAATGGCAGGCCTGCCACATACCACGATGCTTTCGGACGTAACGCGGCATTGCAACCGCGCCGGCTTCAACTGCGGGAAGAAAGCGGCGCCAGCTAACGGGATGGCTGTCGATATCGAAACCTTCCAACTGAACGGGATGCGCAGGCAACTCATTGTCGAAGACGAAGTAATGAGCCGGCGCGGTAGCGACCGGGTCCGACCAGCCGAGCTGCCACGTGGCGGCGGGCATTCGGAGTGTTTTTGCCGCCGGCATCTCCCGCTGGCAAATACCGGAAAACGCCGGTAGATGAATATCCAACGCTTGCGCCATATAGATGGTCGCTTCGGCGTGCATATCCTCATGAAATAAAACAAGTCGATAAAAATACAGATCGCGCCCGTGTTGCGCATCATCTGCCAGTAATTGCAGTGTGTCATCAAACGTGGCCTGCATGTACGCAAGGGTCGACTGCAAATCAAGTAAAGGCAAGTCCCAGCGGGTTTCCTGCGCCACATGGCTGGAGTCGTATAACGCATCTTCATTCGACAAATGTCCGGCCGGGCGCGTGTGGGTGGGATCACACTCCAGACCCCGATGCCGCTGCAGATTGCGTGCAGTCCAATACGCCTGAAACCAGGCAACATGACCGGCGCCCCACCTGGGCGGGTTCAATTCAGTACTATAGGGAATCGTCAGATCGGCCCCCAGCGCATCCACATAGGCGTGCAAAAGGGTTAATGTTTTTTCGCGCGTTGCCCGCAACGCTGTCTCGAGCTCTGCCGCACTAAAACAGCGCGCAGATTGCGCAACTGAAAAATCCATTGCCATGGCACCCCCGTTTTCAAAAAATCAAGGTTACCATCGCCACGCATATGCCCCAAAGCCCATTCCGGGATTGGGCAACCTGCAGCACAACGATTGGTTAATGTTTTATTCGGAGTTTCCTGAATGCAGCAAACGTCTTCCCCTGTTATACGCGATATTGTCCTGGTCGGTGGCGGGCATAGTCATGCGATTGTGCTGCGCAAGTTTGCCATGAAACCGATTCCCGGCGTGCGCCTGACGGTGATATGTACAGATACCGAAACGCCCTATTCCGGCATGCTGCCCGGCTATATCGCTGGGCACTACACCTACGATGACATTCATATCGATGTGCGAAAACTGGCTGAATTTGCCGGAGCCCGCTATTTCAACGATGAAGTCACAGGCGTGGATCGCGACACAAAACGCGTACTGTGCAGGAACAGGCCCCCTGTTCCTTACGATATTTTGTCTATCAATGTCGGTGCAACGCCCCAAATGGATGCCGTGCCCGGGGCAAAGACATTCAGTATCCCCGTCAAGCCGATCCGCCACTTCAATGCGCGTTGGCTGGCCTTGCTGGATCGCATGAAGCAAAGAACACAGCCCACCATCATTGCCGTTGTGGGCGCCGGTGCGGGCGGAGTTGAACTTGCCTTGGCCATACAGTACCGCTTGCAATACGAAATGGATCGACAGGAGCACCAAAACCAGACCTTGCAATTCCATCTGTTTTCAGCCGATCCGGTCATCCTGCCCACCCACAACACCCGCGTACGCGCCGCATTCATGCGCACACTGGCAGCGCGCAACATCACGGTCCATCTCTGCGCCAAGGTAACCCGCCTGGAACAGCACTGTTTACATACAGAAAACGGTGATACGTTTACCGCGCACGAAACGTTCTGGGTAACACAAGCCACTGGCCCCGACTGGTTACGGGAAACCGGGCTGGCGCTTGATGAAAACCATTTCATCAAAGTAAGCGAAACCCTGCAAACGGAAACCGACCCGCTGATTTTTGCGGCCGGCGATTGTGTGGCGTTTACACCCCGGCCGCTGGAAAAGGCCGGTGTCTTCGCGGTACGCATGGGCACGCCCCTTAACCACAACTTACGCAGGGCCCTGGAGCAAAATCCCCTATTACCCTACAGGCCGCAGCAGAAATGGCTGGCTTTAATCAGCACGGGCGACCCGCATGCCATTGCATCGCGAGGCTCGCTATATGCCAAAGGCAATTGGATATGGCGCTGGAAAAACCAAATCGATCGGCGTTTCATGCGCAAGTTGAACGAACCTGCACCCACCATGCCACGAGAGGCGAAACCGACGCAGACCCGCCTTTCTCTGAATCCAGACGAGCAAGTCCAGGCCATTTCCGCCACGGCAATGCGCTGCGGTGGCTGCGGTGCCAAAGTAGGCGCCAGTATCCTGTCGCGCGCTTTGGCCACTATCGAGCCGATTAACCGGCCGGAAGTGCTCATTGGGCTGCATACGCCCGACGACGCCGCCGTCGTGAAGGTTCCGCCCGGCAAAGCCATGGTGCACACCGTTGATTTTTTCCGTGCCTTTATCGATGACCCTTACCTATTCGGACGTATCGCGGCCAACCATGCGCTGGGCGACATTTTTGCCATGGGTGGCGAAGCCGTATCCGCCACCGCCATAGCGACGGTTCCTCCCGGGCTTGAAGAAAAAGTAGAAGACACGCTTTTTCAAATGATGAAAGGCGCGATTGAAGTATTGAATGACGCAGGTTGCGCGCTTGTAGGCGGGCATACCGGCGAAGGGCAGGAATTGGCGCTTGGTTTTGCGGTTAACGGCGTTATAAACGAATCGCTTGAGGGCATCCTGACCAAAAACGGCATGCGCCCCGGCGACGTACTGATCCTGACCAAACCCATTGGCACGGGCACACTTTTTGCCGCACATGCCCAATTAAAGGCAAAGGGACGCTGGATTGATAATGCGCTGGACTACATGCAGATATCGAACCGCCTGGCCGTGCCCTGCCTGATTGAACACGGCACAACTGCCTGTACCGACATAACCGGCTTCGGCCTGCTTGGCCATCTGGTGGAAATGACAACGCCATCCGGCGTGCATGCCGAATTGAATCTAAACGCCCTTCCGGTTCTGGAAGGCGCGGCCGAAACAGCGGCCATGGGCATACTCAGTTCACTACAACCGGCCAACGTGCGCCTGCGCCGGGCGCTGCAGAATCAGGAAACCACTACAGCGCATTTGAATTACCCATTGATTTTTGACCCGCAGACCGCAGGAGGACTATTGGCAAGCGTGCCTGCCCCCCAGGCTGATGCCACAATAGCGGCACTTAACGCGCTGGGTTACCCGGCCACAAAAATAGGGCGAATCGTGAAGCCGGATAATGCGCTAGCGCCGGTAAGACTTATTATTTAGCGACTTGTCCAGCAATGCTCCCGGCAGGATCAACTCAACGCTCAACCCACCGTGCACCGAGGTGCAGGCACTGACCTTACCGCCGTAGGTTTGCACTAAATCCTGAACAATAGCCAAGCCCAGGCCGGATCCCGACGTTTGCTCGTCCAGCCGGGTACCGCGTTGAAAGGCACGCGCTTGATCTGACTCAGGCAAGCCCTGCCCGTCATCTTCTACGTTGATCACAACCCTTGGCTGGTCTGGAGCCTGCATCGCCACAACGGTAATCCAAACATGTTGCACAGCCCACTTGCATGCGTTGTCCAGCACATTGCCCAACATCTCCTGCAAATCGTGCTCACCCCCCAGGAAAGCCAATTGCGGCGCATCGCACTGCAAATAAAACCGGATATTTTTATCCCGGTATAACTGTTCAAGAGTACGCAGCAGCCCTTCAACAATCGGCAAAACGGGTGTGGAAATGCCGGGCGTGCGAGCAATCGCCGCAGCCCGGGCGCGCGCCAAATGATAATTGACCTGGCGCTGCGCCTGCGATACCTGCTCGCCTACCATCGCGGCCAATTGGCTGTTGTCTTGTTGTGCCGCGTTGGCCAGCACCGATAACGGCGTTTTCAACGCATGGGCCAAGTTTCCTGCCTGGGTTCGCGCCCGTTGCACGATCTCGTCGTTATTGCGCAGCACCTGATTAAACTCCTTAACCAGCGGCTGCACTTCAGACGGATAATGCCCGCTGATCTGGCGCGCTGCGCCGGCACGTACTTTTGCCAACTCCTCGCGCATTCTGATTAGCGGTTTCAACCCAAGCCATAATTGCAGGAAAGTGGCGGCAACCATACCCGCCACCAGCACTGCCAGGGCCGCAAGCAGTATCTGCGTAAATTGCTTCAGCGGCCTGGCCAGTACACGTTCATCCGCCGCCACCGTCAGTTGGTAACGCGCCTGCCCTTCCGGCGGTGTCACCACCCGCGACAACCCATACATTTGGGTATCATTGCCGGCAGGAAAAAGGATCAGCTCAGACTCGTTTCCCGGGGAGTCAAACACCGACACGTCAAGGGTCTGGTCCCACAATGACCGTGATTGAGCAACAACAGGATGATCCGCCCTGTTTTCCTGCAGCTTGTTCACTTGCCAATACAGGCCGGAAAGCGGCTGCTGAAACCGGGGGTCGCTGGGTTCAACAGTAAGTGTCGCCGTTTCATTTTCTCCAACCGACAAGCCCGCGACCAACTGATTGATATAAACACGCAGCTCTGTATCCAACTGGCGCTCAAGATGCTGGCGAAACAGCGCGTTCAACCCCCAGCCGGCGACCGCGACGGTTGCCAAGATCCACACCAGGGTTCCCACGAGCAGCCGGCCACGCAAGGAGCGGCCAAGCAGCGGCAAACCCATTCTCATGCCTGCCCTTCATGAAGGCGATACCCAAGCCCACGAACCGTCTCAATGGTGTTGGACGGCAGTTTTTTCCTTAAGCGCCCAATAAAAACATCGATTGTGTTCGAGTCCCGGTCGAAATCCTGTGCGTAAATGTGCTCTATCAGGCTGGATCTTGAAACAACCTCGCCCGCATGCTGCATCAGCATCGCCAATACCCGGTACTCATGAGCGGTAAGACTCAACGGCACGCCATCGGCAAATGCACGGGCTGATCGGGTATCAAGCACGATAGGGCCGCACTGCCATTGTGCGCTTGCATGCTTGCCATTCCTGCGAATCAGCGCGCGAATGCGCGCCAGCAACTCCTCCATATGAAATGGCTTGGTCAAATAATCGTCGGCGCCCGCGTCAATGCCGTTCACCTTTTCATCCCAGCCATCGCGCGCCGTTAACAACAGAACCGGCATGCTCCGCCCTGCCGCGCGCCACTTTCGCAAAACGGTCAGGCCGTCCAGAAGCGGCAAACCCAGATCCAGCACCACAGCGTCGTACGACTCGGTCTCGCCTTTGAAATGAGCGTCTTGGCCATCATTGGCGACATCGACCGCGTAACCGGCAATGCACAAAGCCTGTTCCAACTGACGGACGAGCGCGGGATCATCTTCAACCACCAGCAAACGCATTGTCAGTCACCCCTGTATTGAATGTTCCGGCCTTTTATCTGCAACACTTGGCCATTCTCGGCGTTCACTTCCAGCTTCAAAATAGTGCCTGCTGATTGAAGCAGCTTTATTTCATACATGTATACACCGTCGTCCTCTTCAAACTCGATCTCCACCGGCTCTCCGGGAAAATCACGACTCACTATGTCCAGCACCTCTCTTAAAGAAAGCACTTTGCCTTCCAGCAAGGCTTGCCGGGCACGATCCTGATCGTCTCGGTCGTTCTCCGCAAGACTAAGAAGAGGAAATATCAATACCACCGCAGCCAGAATGACGGCAACAAGAACCTTTGTTGAAGACCACATCACCAAACCCTTTCCATTCGCGTTAAAGGCCGTTTTATTACAGGCAACATGAACAAAACATGAACGTCGGCTTCATGTTCCGTTCACAGCAGCACACGCACAATGGCCACTGTATTCGGGTTGTCCGAATCCTTTATCAGGAGAAAGCCATGTACAAAAGTTTCCGTAAACTCGCTATTGTGACCGCGTTTGGCAGCGCAGGTCTTGTTGCTTCAGGCCTGCCCGCTCATGCGCAAAACAATGTAAACGCACCGCAGGCATCAAGTGCCGCCACCCAGGCACACGAAAACTGGCTTGGCATGCGCGACATTCTGGCCCGTGTTGAGTCTGCCGGATATTCCGATATCCGTGAAGTTGAAAAAGAAAAAAGTGGCTACGAAGTCAAAGCGCGTAACCAGAATGGGCAGATGGTCAAACTGTATGTCGAGCCGATCAATGGCAACATTATCAACGAAAAAAGACGCGACGACGACCGTCACGATTAAGCTGCAATACATCACATCGGTATGGCAACAAGCCGCTCAAACCCGCTGCACAAAACTGGCAGCGGGTTTGATGCTTTTTTGATGTTTATTTGACGATTTTTTGCAGCACCAAGCGCTATCTTTGCCGCACATATCAACACTTCATTAGCTGGAGTATCCCTGTGTCCAAAGATTCGCAGCGCGAAATTGCAAAACATACAGCCAACAAAAAGCCGCTCTTGTCTATTGTCGTGCCTGTCTACAATGAACGTCAGTGCCTGCCCGGCCTATATGAGCGGATCAACAGCGTACTGAAATCAGTTGCGGTAGAAAGTGAGCTTGTCCTGGTCGATGACGGCAGTAAAGACGGCAGCGACGAATGGATTGCAAGCCTGGCACTGCGCACCAAAAATGTTCGGGCTGTACGTTTGAGCCGGAACTTTGGCAAAGAAGCAGCACTCACCGCGGGAATCGATCATGCCAGCGGCGATGCCGTCATTATTCTCGATGCAGATCTGCAAGATCCGCCGGAACTTATTCCGCAAATGTTGCAGGCCTGGCACCAAGGCGCCGACGTTGTTGCAATGAAGCGGCGCTCACGCGCAGGAGAAACTTTAGCAAAAAGAGCCAGTGCGCATGTTTTCTATCGATTACTCAATCGCATCAGCGAAACAGATATTCCACCAGATACCGGAGATTTTCGTTTAATGAGCCGCAAAGCGGTAAATGCGCTGGCCGGCCTTCATGAGCGCAACCGCTACATGAAAGGCTTGTTCGCCTGGATAGGATTGCCCACGACGGTTATCGAATATGATCGCGCACCCCGCACGGCAGGCGAAAGCCAGTTGAGCTATCTTCGCTTGTTGCGTCTGGCGTTTGAAGGCATTACTTCGTTCTCGATTGCGCCCCTTCGCCTTGCCACCCTTGCCGGGGCCACCACCGCCTTAACAGGCATTTTGTTTGCAGGCTGGATTGTCGTTAAAACCCTGGTGCTTGGCGAACCGACCCCCGGCTATCCCTCGCTAATTGCGCTAATCACCTTCCTGGGAGGCGTGCAGCTCGTGTCTATCGGACTGCTGGGTGAGTACATGGGTAAAACCTACTTTGAAGCCAAACAGCGTCCTGTCTATTTGGTGCGCGACGTCTTGCAAACAAGACCCGCCCAGTTGGCGCAAACTCGTGAGCAGGGACACCGTAATGCAGCGTAACTTGGTGTTTATGACCTACATGGGGATTGCGTTAGCCGTTCCTGTCCTGGCAATGGTAATAATGCCGCTGGCCGATACATCGGAGCCACGTTATGCGGAAATCGCCCGTCTGATGTACGAGTCGGGAGACTGGATTACGCCTTGGTTCGCACCCGGAACACCCTTTTGGGGCAAGCCACCGTTATCGTTCTGGTTGCAAGCTGCGTCAATGCATGTTTTCGGGCTATCTGAGTTTGCAGTGCGACTGCCTTCATGGATTGCCGGCATTGTTACGCTCTGGTTGCTCTATCGTTGCACCGTGTCTCTGTTCAATACAGCAACGGCCCGGCGAGCTGTTCTGATTTACGCTACATGTGCGCTTTCGCTCGTCTCTTCGGGGGCGGTACTCACCGACCCATTTCTTGCATTGGGCACAACGCTTTGTATGTCAGGATGGATCATGGCAGGAAACGCAACAGGCCTATTCTGGCGCTACAGTTTCTTCATTGGGTTGGCCGTGGGCCTTTTGGCCAAAGGACCATTGATTCTTGTGCTGGTAGGTGGTGCTATTGGGTTGTGGCTCCTTTTTTACCCACAAGCTCGCAAAACACCGGGTTTTCTGCCATGGCGTAAGGGCTTGGCGCTCACGCTGCTGTTAAGCACCCCCTGGTATCTTGCCGCAGAGCTGAAAACGCCGGGTTTCCTGAACTACTTTTTCATTGGCGAGCACTTTCTGCGTTTTATCGACCCAGGCTGGAACGGAGACCTTTACGGCACCGCCCACAAGGCCAATTTCGGAACGATTTGGTATTACTGGCTACAGGCCTCGTTTCCTTGGGGATTCGCAGCGCTGCCAATCCTATTGACCAGACTGTTCAGCTCAAGGCAAAAAGCCGCTATGAGACGCTATCTATCAGACGCGCAACTGGGCTATTTTCTGGCCTGGAGTCTCTTTACGCCACTATTTTTCACATTCTCCGGGAATATTCTTTGGACCTATATCCTTCCTTCATTAGGCGGTTTCAGTATTTGCCTGGCTTATGCCTGGACGCTGCCAGCTAATGATAAAAACACCAACCCAAAGCCGAAGCATCGGTGGCATGCAGTCGGCTTCCCTTTACTGACCCTGTTCGCGCCCGCAGCCATAACCGCGCTCGTCGTAACAGTCTCATTTACGCCGAACCTGCTTAAAACCGAAAAACTCTTGGTGCAACACACTCGCAAAGTTACCGCATCAGACTATCCGCTTTATTATCTTGACGAAGTTCCGTTTTCTGCGCGATTCTATTCTTTCGAATCTGCCCAACCACTTAAAGAACATGAGATTTCAGCGAAAATCCGCTCTGGTCGTCAGTTCTGGCTTGCCGTACCCAAAAATCGTCCCAGTACGATATTGAAAGCGTTAAACCAACCGGAGTTCTCCAGCAAACGCTATAGCTTATACCTTGTCAACAAACATGCACAAAACGCCCTTACTGCCCAGGCGACACAATCCGGACTGATTGAGCCAATCTCCCAATGAGCGAAACACCGTTAAAACTCTTAATCGTTGAAGACCATAAAGCGCTGGCGGAAAATATGTTCGAGTACTTCGGACAAAATCCGCGCTACCTGCTCGACTACGCACCCGATGGGCTTACCGCTTTACACCTGATCGCCACCCATCGATACGATGTCATTATTCTCGATGTCATGTTGCCTGGCGTGTCGGGTTTTGAAATCTGCAAACGGATACGGCTTGATTTAAAGCAGCGCACGCCGGTTATTATCATGACCGCCAAAGACATGCTGAAGGATAAGGAAACCGGTTTCGGTGTGGGAGCCGACGACTACCTTGTAAAACCTTTTAATTTACGCGAGCTACAACTTCGCGTTGAGGCACTTGCACGGCGCCATGAAACAGGTAATGCCGGGCTGATGCATGTACCCGGTTTAACGTACAACGCGCAAACACGCTCTGTTTCTGTAAAAAACCACAAAGAACTGGAATTGACAGGAACCCTGGCAAAACTGTTTGAACAACTTATTGACGCCTACCCCGACCTGGTCACTTACGAGAAAATTGCCGATACGGTATGGGGCGACCGCGAAGTTGACAGGCACACCATACGAACACACGCTTACGCGCTGCGAAAACTGCTTTTACAACAATTTGGCAAACCTCTAATCAAAACACGACACGGCCTTGGCTACCATTTAATTGCGCCTGGCGAGTCTGAATAATGCGATCTATTTCCCACCGAATCTATCGAACGTCGGCACTGATCAGCCTTGCTTCCCTGATTGTTGTTTTTGTGGGTGTCACCTGGGTCAGCGAAGATCTGGAATCGACCATGTTGCGAGTCGAACTGGCTCAGGAGCGAGACTTTCTGCTAGGCGACAACTTCGATCCATCAAGTCCCATTATTCGGGAAACGTCCGGCTTAACGCTGGCATATATCCCCACGGTCAAGTCATCTGAATCATCCGCGAACCCGCGTCCTGACCCCGCGGTTCCCGCTATTTTCAGCGGACTTGAGACCGATTTTTCGGGGGAAATTTACAAGAACGATGACACTTACCTTGTAACCATACAGACACTCCAGCATGGCGTGCTTTACCTGGCTAGGGACATTACCGATTTTGAGCAGCGAGAATGGCTGTTTAGACTTGCCCTACTAGTTGTCATCGGACTCGTCGCAATTGTTACTGCCTTACTTTCCGTGTTTGAAGCAAAACGCATCGTTAAGCCATTAACAACGCTTTCGAAACAAATTGAAAAATTACCCGTGGGCTCCAATATGTCTGGCTTGCCAAAGAACTGGCAAGACGCAGAACTGCAGAGCATCGCAAACTCGTTCAACCTTTTCGTAGCGCAACTTGAGGCCTATGTTCAACGGGAGAAATCGTTGCTTAACATGGCCAGCCATGAATTTAGAACGCCATTGGCTGTCATTTCGGGAGCCCTCGACATACTGGAAGCCCGCGGTAACCTTAACGCACAAGATCAGACCACGCTTGGCCGGGTCCGGCGCGCCACCACCGAGATGCAATCCAATGTAAACGCCCTTCTAACACTTGCCCGAAAAGAAACCGAGCACACTGCTAGCGATCAAATCGTTTCGCTTGCATCGACCATTCATCAAACCATTCAGGATTTGTCGGTCAATTTCCCGGTAGACTCACGCTTGAGTTTCAAAGCCAGCAACCCGGTAGATGTTCGAGCCGACCCAGCCCTGGTGCAAATGCTTCTGCGTAACCTGCTTCAAAATGCGCTGCAACACACCCATGGCCGGGTTTATGTCGAGCTGTACGAAAACACGCTTGAAATTCGCGATGAAGGCCCTGGATTAACGGAAGAAGCCAGGGCCTTACTTGCTTACACGGGCCCGGCCCGCCCGCCTACAACGGTCACTTCGGGTTTAGGGCTCTATCTGGTCACGTTAATTGCGGAACGCCTGAATTGGCCGCTGGAGCTAGCAAAAACCATTGAACAAGGCACAACAATACGCATACATATCAATGTCGATGCAATGAACGCAGGCTGACGCAAAACATGCTGAAAGTATCAGCGCACATAGCAATTGTTGATGTATTAGAAAATATTAATGACCCATCAGCTTATCCATGGCACCAGGCTTGTCATGCACGGCAAATCGGTCAACCAGTGTTGTACTAGCCTCGTCCAGGCCGACAACTTCAACCTCAGTTCCTTCTCGCCGAAACTTCAAAATAACCGCATCCAGCGAACTGATGGCCGTAATGTCCCAAAAGCGCGCGCGACTCAGGTCAATCACCACTTTTTCAATGACTTCCTTGAAATCAAATGACGTGGTGAACTTCTCGGACGAAGCAAAAAACACCTGACCCCAAATGGTGTAAACGCGTTCACGTCCCTCGTTGCGCGTTTCAGAGGTAATACGCAGCACACGCCCCACTTTATGTGCAAAGAAAATGCCGCTGAGCAGAACACCCACCAGAACCCCCTTGGCCAGGTCATGCGTTGCCACCACCACAATAACCGTGGAAACCATCACAATGCTTGATGTTCTGGGGTGGCGAACCAGATCGCGCAACGAACCCCAGCTAAATGTACCGATTGACACCATGATCATGACCGCGACCAAGGCAGCCATTGGTATTTTCTCGACCCAAGGCCCCAGGAAGACCACCAGAATCAACAGAACCATACCCGCAACAAACGTCGATAAACGCCCGCGCCCGCCCGACTTCACATTAATGACGGATTGTCCGATCATCGCGCAACCGGCCATGCCACCCAGAAAACCGGAAGCAATATTCGCAACGCCCTGCCCTGCACATTCGCGATTTTTGTTGCTGCGCGTGTCGGTTAAATCATCCACAATTTGCGCCGTCAGTAACGACTCAAGCAACCCGACCACCGCCAATGTCGCCGCATAGGGAAAAATAATCTGCAAGGTTTCGACGTTCAATGGAACGTCGGGCAAGAGGAAAATCGGCAACGTATCCGGTAACTCACCCATGTGGCCCACGGTACGAATATCCAGCCCCAGGGCCAGCGAAATCGCGGTCAGTACCACAATGCATACCAAAGGCGAAGGAATAGACCGGGTCACGTAGGGAAACAGATAAATGATGGCCAGGCCTGCCGCCACCATGACATAAACTGCCCACGGTACGTTGATGAGTTCTGGCAATTGCGCCATGAAGATGAGAATGGCCAAGGCATTCACGAAACCCGTAATCACCGAACGCGAAACAAAGCGCATTAAAACACCCAGCCGCAGGAACCCGGCCAGAATCTGCAAAACGCCGGTCAGTATCGTAGCCGCCAGCAGATATTCCAGGCCATGCTCTTTTACCAGCGTAATCATGACAAGCGCCATAGCCGCCGTGGCGGCCGAAATCATGCCTGGCCGACCGCCTGTAAAAGAAATGACCACAGCGATACAGAATGAAGCATATAGCCCCACTTTAGGATCGACACCGGCAATAATGGAAAACGCAATGGCCTCTGGAATAAGCGCTAACGCAACAACGATACCCGCCAGAATATCGCCACGAATATTGGAAAACCAATCTTCTTGAATTTGTTTTAATTGCATGGGAATAATTCGATAATCAGCAAAATACGGGCGCACCGCTTGCACGGGGCAAGCCGCTTGCAGCAACAGGGGGGGCGTCTGCTGCTGAAGGCGCCCTGTGGGCACGCACACAATTTCTGCAAAGTTAAATAGATACGCCGACGGCACCAAGTCGTAAAGACCAGCATACGATGCGACGCGAAAACCAGGCTGGATCAGTTAAATGATACCGATCAGAGGAGACGAAAAATTTACATGGGTCTGAAAGTTGGGACGCGGCCGGTAGAAAACCAGCGCTGCGCAGAACTGTTAATACTTTGTTGCCGATCAAGGCATGAAAGCCCCATATTCTAGCATGCAAGCCTTGGATTTTCGTTCAGGGAAGGGCCACGACAAGTGACGCGGGATCGATTTGCGCCCACACCGGCTGGCCCTGTTCCAGCAATTGCGGCTCGTTCTGGAAGCCCACCAAGCTGGCGCCACAAGCCAGGCGCATTGTGATTTCGGTTTTACCGGGCCCGCCGGACACCCCCTCTACCCGACCCGCCAACACGTTCATATTTTCCTGTTCAGGCAAATTTGCGCCAACACTAACCGCTGTTGCCTTGCACAAGGCCAACACGGTAAGCCCTGGCTTGAGCCCCAGTAGCTGCGCACTTTCGTCGGTTAAAACCGATTGAATAGGCGTACCGTCAACCAATGCCAAGGCAACGCATTGGCCGTGCTCATCGGGTGCAAGATGGTGAACCGTGCAAACCCACTGATTCCGCATGCTGGTTCTAAGACCCAGCGTTGCCTCATGGCCTGCGTTGAAGGCTTGCAGCATGGCAGCCTGCCGGACTTTCGAAAAATAATCAAAAGCGTCCAGCACTTTATGGCCAGCCGAAGTCAACTGCGCGCCCCCGCCGCCACTGCCGCCCACCGCTTTTTCAACCAGCGGCGTACCGGCCAGGTTACTCAGGGTTTCGATGGCCTGCCAGGCCGCCTTGTAACTGATACCCGCCGCCCTGGCCGCCTCCGATATTGAGCCTACCGCCTCAATCCGACGCAAGACATCAATGCGCTTGTCGGTAATGTCGTGCCCTAACGCAGCGTCTAAACGAAGTGATGAAGTTTTATCCATTTGAGACTTGCCAAACAAAATAGTTACCGGTAGCATTATCGCTATTCCATTTATGAATAGCGATAAACCACGTTGAATGCTGCCATGAAAACACTCGCCTCTTTAGCTTTAACGGCTTTGCTCTTACCTACTATTGTGCATGCTGGAAACGCAAATGTGGCGGTTGCCGCCAATTTTGCCGCTCCCATGAAGGAAATCGCGCACGCATTTGAACAGGCAAGCGGGCATCAGCTTACCGTATCTATTGGATCAACCGGAAAACTGTTCTCGCAGATTCAAAATGGCGCCCCGTTCGATGTGTTCCTGGCCGCCGACACGAAAACAACTAAAGAAGCAGAAGACGCCGGGCTAAGTGTGCCCGACAGCCGTTTCACTTATGCCATTGGCAAGCTGGTGCTATGGAGCCCGCAAGCCACTTTGGTCGACAACGAAGGCGGCATTTTAAACACAGACAAGTTTGAACGTATTGCCATGGCCAACCCCAAACTGGCACCTTACGGCGAAGCCGCCGAACAAGTCGTTGAAAAAATGAATCTGGCTGAAGTTTTGAAGAACAAGTGGGTGTTTGGGCAAAGTATCGGCCAGACATACCAGTTTATCGCCAGTGGCAATGTTGACCTGGGCTTCGTTGCGCTGTCGCAAGTAGCCGAACAGGGCAGGATGAAGTCAGGTTCAGCCTGGATCATCCCCCAGGACCTGTATGAACCGCTTAGGCAAGACGCGCAATTACTGAAGCAGGGAAAAGATAATGAGGCCGCCGCTGCTTTTGTTTCATTTTTGAAAAGCCCAACTGCCGCGGCGATGATTGAATCCTTTGGCTACAATCTGCCTGAATCGGCAGGACAATAATGCCGCTTGACCCTCAAACCTGGTCTGCTGTCTACCTGACCCTGAAACTGGCTGGGTTAACAACCATTCTTTTGCTCATTCTTAGCACACCGCTGGCCTGGTGGCTTTCACAAACCCACTCTCGCTGGCGCGCGCCTGTTAGTGCACTGGTAACCTTGCCATTGGTATTACCGCCCACCGTGCTCGGTTTCTATTTACTGGTCGTCATGGGTCCGGCCGGCCCATTGGGTCAGTTAACCCAATTGCTGGGATGGGGTGTGTTGTCTTTCACCTTTACCGGTTTGCTGATTGGCTCCCTGCTTTTTTCACTGCCCTTTGCCGTACAACCCATTCAACATGCATTTGAATCGATCGGCCCGCGTCCATTGGAGGCGGCAGCCACGCTGCGGGCCAGTCCGGTCAACGCGTTCCTAACTGTGGCGCTACCCCTAGCGCGACCGGGCCTGATCACCGCCGCCATCCTCACATTTGCACACACAGTCGGCGAGTTCGGCGTCGTGCTTATGATTGGCGGCAACATACCGGGCAAGACCAGTGTGGTCTCAACGCAAATCTATAGCCATGTTGAAGCCATGGAATATAGTCAGGCCCATTGGCTGGCCGCAGGCATGGTGGTCTTTTCCTTCCTCATACTGATGTGTTTGTCATTGTTCAAGCGCAAAGGTCCCGGAGTCATTGGATGAAGCCACCGCAAAACCATATCCGCATCAACCTTGCTCGTGCCGACTTTATGCTGGAAGTCGACCTGGCGCTGCCGACAACCGGCATTACAGTTCTATTTGGCGCGTCCGGGTCAGGAAAAACCAGCATCCTTCGCTGTGTTGCAGGCCTTGAGCGCGGACAAAACACCCACATTCAAATTGGTGCAGACCTGTGGCAAGACGACTCCAGCAAACTGTTTCTGCCCACCTGGAAGCGCCCACTGGGGTATGTTTTCCAGGAAGCCAGCCTGTTCGACCACTTGAATGTACAAGCTAATCTTGAATATGGTTTGAGACGCTGCGCAAAGCCGCACGACCGGCAGGCGCTGGACGAGGCGGTTGGACTGCTGGGCATCAACCATTTACTTCACCGCGCCCCCCAGGCGCTTTCAGGTGGCGAGCGCCAGCGCGTTGCCATCGCCCGCGCCCTGGCCGCCCATCCCAAGCTGCTTTTGCTCGACGAACCCATGGCCTCGCTAGACCTGGCGCGCCGTCATGAAATTCTGCCCTGGCTGGAGCGTCTGCGCGACCAGCTTGCCATTCCCATGCTGTATGTCACCCACTCGGCAGACGAACTGAGCCGCCTGGCCGACCACGTCGTCATCATGGAAAAAGGCAAGGCCATTGCCACGGGCTCGGTTGAGGAAATACTCACGTCAATACAATACCCTGCACTCAGCGGCGAGCAAGCCAGCGCGATTCTGACCGGTATCGTCGAGGAGAAACAAGCGCAGTGGCATTTGGCAAAAATTGCCATTCCCGGCGGCGTCCTTTGGGTTCGAGACGATGGGTTCAGCGTTGGACAGACAGTGCGGCTGCGCATTATGGCGCGCGATGTCAGCCTATCAGCAGATAGCGCGGCACACACCAGTATCCAGAATCATCTTCAAGTAACCGTCGCAGGCATTATCAACGATATCCACCCAGCCCAAAAACTGATTCGCCTCGATTGCGCGGGCCATCCCCTGCTGGCACGTATTACCAGTAAAGCCGCTTACGATCTCCAACTGGCATGCGGCACCAAAGTGTGGGCGCATGTAAAGACCGGCGTTGTCAGCATTTAGAACTTAAACCACATATCGATGTGCTCAATACCGGCTTCCATGTAAATATCACCTTCAGCCTGAAAACCCAAGGCCTCATAAAATGAACACGCGTGGTATTGGGCCGACAATGCAACGCCCGGCAAGCCATGCCGCTGCGCCTGCTGCATCAGCGCCTGCATAATATGCCGGCCAATTCCCCGCCCGCGCCACGACTTCAAGACAGCCACCCGGCCAATATGGCCGTCGGGCAGCAAGCGCCCCGTCGCCACGGCCTCGCCACCGTCGGAATAGGCTACAGCGTGTGCTGAAACGACATCAAACTCATCAAGCTCCAGCTCGGGCGGCACCTGTTGCTCAACAATAAAAACTTCATGACGAACGGACATGGCATCGGGACGGCACTGCTCCCAGTTTCCCACGACAAACCGCACTGATGCAGCGAATTGCGCTTGACTCTTCAAACTTAGTCCCCTTCGGCCGGATCCTCATCCTCTTCGGCCTTCAACAAGCTGGCATGGTGGTCGCCGTGGTAACGCAGCACGCGCCGCCCCCCTTCCGACGTGCCCTGGTCGAACACGTCCTCGGTGGCATCTAGCAGCCAGTGCGCTGTGCGGCGCCGCTGATGGTACATACGTAAATTAAGAAGTTGAAAACGGTTCACATCGGTCTCCTGAATAAAAAGGTCAAGCACCCCGAGTGCACAAAAAAGAGTCTGCTGGCCTGCGCGATTACACCTGAAGATAACAACACTTTCTGCTATGGTTACTACCTGTCGCGAATCATACTGCCTGCTTCGGAGTACCGCATGAACAAATTGCTTACCCGCCACACCGCTTTTTATCTTGTTATTGTGCTGGCCCTATTCTTTTCCTGGCTGGCGCTGGCTGTACATTTTGCCTGGTGGCCGGTTGCGCTTGCATTCATTGGGCTGACCATTCTGGGCATCTACGACCTGAATCAAACACGTCATGCCATTCGGCGCAATTACCCGGTTATTGGCAACCTGCGGTATTTTTTCGAGTCGATACGTCCTGAGATTCGTCAGTACTTTATCGAAAGCGATAAAGACGAACTGCCGTTTTCCCGCTCGGAACGATCTTTAGTGTACCAGCGCGCCAAACACGACATGGACAAACGCCCTTTTGGGACCCAGAACGACGTTTATGGCAACGATTACGAATGGATCAACCATTCCATGGTGCCAACACACTTGGCCGATACCGATTTCAGAATACAGGTTGGCGGTGAAAACTGCACCCAGCCTTACGCGATGTCGGTACTGAATATTTCCGCAATGAGTTTCGGCGCATTGTCGGCTAATGCCGTGCGGGCGCTGAATAAAGGCGCCCAAATGGGCGGATTCGCCCACGACACCGGCGAAGGCGGCATCAGCCTTTATCACCTTGAACACGGCGGCGATCTTATCTGGAATATCGGCTCAGGCTATTTTGGCTGTCGTGATGAGCAGGGTAATTTCTCGGAAGAGGAATTCGCGAAACGCGCCACGCAGCCTAATGTAAAAATGATTGAGCTTAAACTGTCGCAAGGTGCCAAACCCGGACATGGCGGCATGCTGCCAGGCGCCAAAGTCACAGCGGAAATTGCTCACGCAAGGGGCATTCCTGTTGGCGTAGACTGCATCTCACCGGCTCACCACAGCGCGTTCTCCACCCCGGTTGAAATGATGGAATTCATTGTCCGTTTGCGCGAACTTTCTGGCGGCAAACCCGTTGGCTTCAAAATGTGTATTGGTCACCCCTGGGAATGGTTTGCCATTGCCAAGGCCATGTTGAAAACCGGTATTACGCCTGACTTCATTGTGGTCGACGGCGCCGAAGGCGGTACCGGCGCAGCGCCCATTGAGTTTGTCGACCACGTTGGTACGCCCCTGCGTGAAGGCCTGCGACTGGTTCACAATACCCTGGTGGGAATTGGTCTGCGCAGGAAAATCAAACTGGGGGCGTCAGGCAAAATCATCAGTGCCTTCGACATGGCCCGCATTATGGCGCTGGGCGCCGACTGGTGTAACAGCGCCCGCGGCTTTATGTTTTCGGTGGGCTGTATCCAGGCCCAGGTTTGCCACACTGGCCGATGCCCAACGGGCGTAACAACCCAAGACCCAAAACGGCAAGCCGCGCTTGTCGTGGGAGACAAATCGGAACGCGTTGCGCACTTTCACGACAATACCTTAAGCGCGCTTGGAGAGTTGCTGGGTGCCGCCGGGCTAACTCACCCCGGCGACCTGCGCCCGCATCATATTGCGCGGCGGATTTCAAACCTGGAAGTTCGCATGCTGTCGGCCATTTTCCCCGACTTGCGAGAAGGTGAGATTCTGGAAGGAAAGTTCCGCCAGACCATTTATCGGGTTGGCTGGCCCATGGCACAGGCCGATTCTTTTCAACCGTTGTATAGCCTAAGCCGGGCCATGTCGGAAGTTGACGCTCACGACACCTGAACTTAGTAGAAACACTAGGTTGAACCTTGGCGATGCTGGCGTTAAATTGAATTTACTGCTCCTCGGGAGCAGGTTCACCGCTCTTTCGAGACGGTGCCACCACACCGGCCGGTAAAGCCGTGTGTCAACTGCCGCAAGGGCAGTAAGGCCTCACCAAAAGGTGGGGCCTTTTCGTTGGCGTGAGCGTGCCGAAAAATACCCCAAGAGACCCCCATAAAAATTTTACGTGCAAAACGTAACAACAGAAAAACTTATGGTATAGTAGCGGTCTTCCGAGCGGCGCATTAGCTCAGCTGGTTAGAGCGACGGAATCATAATCCGCAGGTCCCCTGTTCGAATCAGGGATGCGCCACCAAAGATATCAAACACTTACGTCAATCCTTCGGGGTTGGCGTTTTTGTTTTGCGACTTCACTTCATCTGCGTTCGCAAGCGCACAGAACCCACTCTTTAGCCTACTCTACCCTTAATACACCTGCCAGTGCGTGGATCCCTGGCTCTACCCCATAAAAGGGGGATAGGCACTCATCAAACACGGT